>OLNZ01000939.1_pt1 | contig 23945 bp, 20 predicted proteins | sample 1672981 | NCBI WGS metagenome assembly OLNZ01 (sample SAMEA3136743, study PRJEB25190) | human gut metagenome | biome: human gut; feature: human-associated habitat; material: faeces | place: Austria | collected 2013 | reverse complement strand
TCTTTTTTGTTATTTCTTCGTTTGTCAATGTTGTCATATTTCTTCTTGATGGTGTGTATGGTCTGTATGTTTTTATTCCCATTTTCTTTTCCTTTCTCGAATTTATGAAAAACTTCGTATTACGTTGTCAAGCCTCAAGAAAAAATGCTCGACATACTTTTGTATAGTCTGTGTTTTTTCTTTTGCTTCCTAGTACTACTCGTTTTTGGTAAATTCTCTTACTTTCTTTTATTTGTGGATTTTTTCCTGCTCCACATAGCAGATATTTATTTTTTATCCCAGTTTACTCTGGATAATTTCTAGGTAATTTAAGCACCCATAAATTCATCTATTGAGTCTTTGTATTTTTTGTCTAATTTAACTTCTTTTCCACCTTTGCTTAGGTATGTTACTTCAGCTGGGTTTGTATCGATTGTTACAATTGCTTTTTTCCAATCTGGTCTTCTGCCTGTGTTTGCTCCAACTCTTTTTTCTTTTCCTTTACACATCATTGTATTTACGTTTAATACTTTAACATTAAATATAGTTTCTACAGCTTTTGCTATCTGAACTTTTGTTGCTTTTTTTGCAACACGGAATGTATACTTTCCTTCTTCTAAGCCTTGATTACTTTTTTCTGTTATTATAGGTTTTATTATTATTTCTTCTGGTTTCATTTAAGCATACACCTCCTCTAAGTTTTTAACGCTATCTACTGTTAATATTAGTTTGTTGTATTTTAATAAATCATAAACGTTTATTGTATTTGTTAGTGTTGTTTTAACTCCATCAATGTTTCTTGCTGAAGCTTGAACATTAAGGTTCTTTTCTGGTAATACTATTAGAGTTTTTCCTTCTACATTTAAGTTTTCTAATGTTTTTACCATATTTTTAGTTTTAATTTCTTTTAAGTCTAATTTATCTACAACTACTATGTTGTTTTCTAATATCTTAGAACTCAACACTGATTTTATAGCTAGTTGTCTTTCTTTTTTATTGATTTTGTAGCTGTAATCACGTGGTTTTGGTCCTAATGCTATACCACCTTTAATCCATTGTGGTGCTCTTATACTTCCTTGTCTTGCTCTACCTGTTCCTTTTTGTCTCCATGGCTTTTTTCCACCACCAGCAACTTCTGCTCTTGTTTTTGTATTTGCTGTACCTTGTCTTTGATTTGCCATGTAATTTACTAAAGCAATGTGAACTATTTTTTTGTTTGGTTTGATTCCAAATACATTTTCATTTAGTTCTATATCACTTACTTTTTTACCTTGCATATTGTATACATCTATTTTAGGCATTTTGTTTTCTCTCCCTTCTTATTCTATTTTGTACTCTTACTTGAATTTCTTATTTTTAGGATAGCACCTTTGTTTCCTGGAACACTACCTTTTATTAATATTACATTTTTGTCTAAATCAACTTTTACTATTTCTAGATTTTGAACTGTAACTGTTTCATAACCCATATGTCCTGGTAAGTTTTTTCCTTTATAAACTCTACCTGGTGTTGATGTTGATCCCATTGAACCTGGTCTTCTGTGGTACATTGAACCATGTCCCATAGGTCCTCTTGATTGTCCATGACGTTTAATAACACCTTGGAAACCTTTACCTTTTGATGTTCCTGTAACATCTACAGTTTCACCTTTATTAAATATATCTACTTTTATTTCATCTCCAACATTACAAGAAATTTCTTCTAATCTGAATTCTCTTAAATGTTTTTTTGGAGTTATATTTGCTTTTGTAAAGTGTCCTTTTATAGGTCTTATAAGTTTTTTTTCTTTAACTTCTCCAAAACCTAATTGAACTGCTTCATATCCATCACTATCTTTTGTTTTTATTTGTACTACAGTGCATGGACCTGCTTCAACTACTGTAACAGGAATTGCTCTTCCTTTTTCATCAAATATTTGAGTCATTCCTATTTTCTTTCCTAAAATTGCTTTTTTCATTTTTAAATCCTCCTAACTATTGGCTAACTCACAAAACAATATTTTTTTTTACTTGTTCTGTCTTTAGCTTGGTTATATTTTAACCTATTAATTAAATTAAAGTTTTATTTCGATATCAACACCTGCAGGCAATTCTAATTTCATTAGATTGTCAATTGTAGCTTGAGTTGGGTATAAGATGTCGATAACTCTTTTATGTGTTCTCATTTCGAACTGTTCTCTTGAATCTTTGTGTTTATGTGGTGAACGAATTATTGTAACTACTTCTTTTTTTGTTGGTAGTGGAATAGGACCTGAAACTTTAGCTCCTGTTCTTTTAGCAGTATCTACTATCTTTTCAGCAGACTGGTCTATAAGAACATGATCATAAGCTTTTAATCTTATTCTTATTTTTTCGCTTGTAGCTGTCACCTTTTTTGTTGTTTTTGTAGCTTTTTCGGTTGTTTTTTTAGTTGTTGGTTTCTTAGCTACCCCTTTTGCTACTGTTTTTTTAGTTTCTTTTTGAACTTTTTCTTTTTTTTCAACTTTTTCTGTTGAATTTGCCATGTTAAATTCCCTCCTTTTAAAATCTTGCGTATGTGTGTTTTTGTTGATGAGGAAAGTTATTAACGCACCCTGGTGTTTCATTGTTTTCCATTTTTTTATCCTAGTTTGAGCTAGGACAAGTGCTATTTTTATAACTTATCCGCCTAGGTCTTAGCCAAGACATACTCCACGAAAGTTCCCTCCACCGTAATGATGTAGCCACATTTCGCTTCAACGCAAATCTACACGCAATATTTATTATACTGCGTGTAGAGTAGGTTTGTCAATACTTTTTAGTAAATTTTAGTAATTTTCAGTTACTATTCAGACTTACTTCTAAAAAATTCGCCCAACGCAGGAGTTTTATATTTAAAATAAATATAAAAGCTTCGACGAGATTGGGCGAGAATTTAGTAAATTAAGGGTGAATAGTAACATTTTCACCATATTTTAACTTCTTAGTTCTGCTCCTAAATTTGTTTGTAGCTCTTTTGTTATTGCCTCCATTGTGTTCTTTATTTCATCATCTGTTAGTGTTCTGTCTTTTGTTCTAAAAATTAGCTCATATGCTACACTCTTTTTGTTTTCTCCTAATTTATCGCTTCTATATATATCAAATAATTTTGCTTTTTCCAATATGTTTTTTGCTTTTTTTGATATTATATTTTCTATCTGTCCAACCTCTATCTGTTCATCTACAACTAATGCAATATCTCTTTCTACTGCTGGATATTTTGGTATTGGAGTATATTTTTTATTTTCTTTTCCATATTTTCCTAATTTTTCTATATCTATTACTCCAAAATACACTTTTTCGTTTATTCCATAGTTGTCTAATACTTGTGGGTGAACTTCCCCAAAGCTAGCAATTGTATCTTTTCCAATTAGTATTTTTGCACTTCTACCTGGATGTAAGTTTGTAGTGTTTTCTCTTTCCAGTTGGTATCTAGATATATTGGATATTTCTAGTAAGTTTTCTATTATTCCCTTGATAATATAAAAATCTGCTTTTTCGCCATATACTGCAAAAGCTACTTTTGTTTGTTCATTTGCTATTTCACCTTTTTTAATGTTTTCTTCTTCATCTTCGTATATTTTGCCTATTTCGAATAATGCCACATTTTTGTTTTTCTTATTATAATTTGTGGCTATTGATTGCATTATTGTTGGCATCAAAGATGTTCTCATTAAGGAATATTCTTCTCCTAATGGATTTGTTATTTTTATAGCTTTACTACTATCAAGCTTACATTTTTCAAAGTCTTTTTTACCAATGAAGCTAAATGCATACATTTCTGAAAAGCCTTTTTCTATTAATAAGTTTTTAATTTTGTCTTGCAATTTTTGTGTCTTTGTTTTCAATCCTACTGTGCTTTCTGCATTTATTAAAGTACTGTTTAATGTATTATATCCATGTATTCTTATAATTTCTTCTGCAATGTCTGCTGTTCCTTCTAAATCAACTCTAAAATATGGTATTTCTAAGTTGTCTCCTTGCACTTTTATTTCTAATTTTTCTAATATGCTTATCATTTCATCTTTTGATATGTTCATCCCTAATAGTGCATTTACTTTTTCTGGTTCAAAAGGAATTACTTTTTTTGTTTCTTTTTTTGGATATATATCTATTTGTTTATCTACTGCTTCCCCTGCACCAATCATTTCTGCAAGTTCTGTTGCTCTATTTGCTGCACGAATTGCTATTTCTGGAGACAGTCCTTTTTCAAAACGACTTGAGCTTTCTGTTCTTAATCCTAATTTTTTTGCTGTTAAACGCACTGTTCCTCTATTAAATACTGCTGCCTCAAATACTACAGTGTTTGTATTTTCTGTTATTCCTGAATTTAATCCTCCCATAACACCTGCAATTGCAACTGGTTTTTCATCATCTGCAATTACTAAATTATCAACATTTAGATTTCTTTCTATTTCATCTAATGTTGTTATTTTTTCATTTGGCTTTGCACGTCTCACTATTATGTGCTTTCCTTTAACATTATTTATATCAAAGGCATGCATTGGCTCTCCAAGTTCTAGCATTACATAATTTGTTATATCTACTATATTGTTTATTGCCCTTATACCACATGCATTTAATCTTCTTTTCATCCATTCTGGTGAAGGGCCTATTTTTACATTTTTTATAACTCTTGCTACATATCTATAACATAAGTCTTGTGCTTCTATATCTACCTTTAGCCCTTCTAGATTATTTATTGTTTCGATTTCTTTCTCTAAATTTTTATGAGGATTTTTAAATTCTTCTCCTAGTGCTATAGCAGTTTCTCTACCTAATCCTTCTATTGAGAAGCAATCTGGTCTGTTTGATGTTATTTCAAAATCTAATATATCTTCTCTTAAGTTTAGTGCCTCAACGATGTCTTTGCCTATATATTTTTCATATATTTCTGGCAATATCATTATTCCATCTGCAATTTGTTCTGGATAGTCTGATAATTCTAATCCTAGTTCTGTTACAGCACACATCATTCCACAAGATTCTATTCCTCTTAACATTCCTGTTTTAATTTTGATATCTCCTGGTAACTCTGAACCATCTTTTGCAATTGGTACAAGGTCTCCAACTTTTACATTTTTGGCACCTGTTACTATTTGGATTATTCCTTCTCCTATATCTACTTTTGTAACAATTAATTTGTCAGCATCTGGATGTTTTGTTATTTCTAGAATTTTGCCTACAACAACATTTTTAATATTATTACCCTTTTGCTCGATTGTTTCCACTTTTGAGCCTGTCATTGTCAATCTCTCTGCTAGTTTGTTTACATCTACATTTATATCAGAGTATTCTTTTAACCATTCTACACTAGTTTTCATTTTTATTTTCCTTTCTATCTTGGAATTTTGTTTGTTTTTGAATTAGAATTGTTTCAAAAAGCGAACATCATTCTCATATAATAGTCTCATATCATCTATTCCATATTTTGCCATTGCAATTCTTTCTGCTCCAAATCCAAATGCAAATCCTGAATATATATTGTGGTCTATTCCACAATTTTCCAAAACTTTAGGATGTACCATTCCACAGCCTAAAAGTTCTATCCAGCCTTCATTTTTACATACTCTACAGCCTTTTCCTTTGCAGACAAAACAAGATACATCTACCTCTGCACTTGGTTCTGTATATGGAAAATGGTGTGGTCTAAATCTGATTTCAGTATTTTCGCCTAAGCATCTTTTTGCAAAAGTTTCAAGAGTTCCTTTTAAATCTGACATTGTGATTCCTTTATCTACAACAAGTCCTTCTATTTGGTGGAATACTGGTGAATGTGTTGGGTCTACGCTGTCTGATCTATATACTGTTCCTGGACATATTATCTTTATTGGTGGTTTTTGTGCTTCCATAGTTCTTATTTGTACTGAAGATGTTTGAGATCTCAATACTATGTTTTCATTAATATAGAAAGTGTCTTGCAAATCTCTTGCAGGGTGGTCTATTGGTGTGTTTAGTTGATCAAATACATAATATGTTTTTTCTATTTCTGGACCGTCTACAATTTCATATCCTAATCCTAAAAAGATTTCTTTTATATTGTCTATTATTCCTGTTATTGGATGAATTGAACCTAATTCTGTTTTTTTACTTGGCATTGTTATGTCTATTTTTTCTTTTTGTAATTTTTCTGCAATTAAACTTTCTTTTAATTCTTTTTCTTTTAGTGCTATTTTATTTTCTATTTCGTCTCTTGCTTCATTTACAAAAGTACCTACAGCTGGTCTTTCTTCAGGCGGTAATGCTCCCATTCCTCTTAAAACAGCTGTAAGTTCACCTTTTTTCCCTAAAAATTTAACTCTAACATCATTTAGTTCTTGTAGGGTATTAGTTCTTTCAATTTCCTTTTTTGCATTTTCTTTAATTTCTAAAATTTGGTCTTTCATCTAATTCACTCTCCAATTTTTACATACTATATAGAATATCATAAAATTGCTTGTTTTACAATATTTACATTATATTTTTATGAAAATTTATGTTAATGACATAATATGACAAGTGTTGTAGCACCAGCTTCTTTATGTATTTTGTAGCTACAATTTATTTAACATTTCAATTTTCTTTGAATATTATATTAATATAAATAATAATTGGAGATGTATAATATGTTTACAAATATTTTTAATAATGCAAAAGCATATATAAAAGGTGGTAAGGCATATCCAAATATAAATGGTGTTGTTACTTTTAAAGAAACCAAAAATGGTATTCTCGTTACTGCCAAAATCAATGGACTACCACAAGCTAAAAATCATTGTACTGGTCGTTTTTTTGGTTTTCATATACATGAAGGCACTTCTTGTAGTGGGACTATAAGTGATGAATTTGCAAATGCTAAATCACATTTAAATCTTACAGATTGTCCTCATCCTTTTCATAATGGAGACTTACCTCCATTAATTGAATACAATGGTTATGCCTATATGAGTGTTTTAATAAATAAATTTAAAATTAAAGATATCTTAGGTAAAGTTGTTATAATTCATGATTCCCCAGATGATTTTACAACTCAGCCAAGCCGGAAACTCTGGAACAAAAATTGCCTGCGGTAAAATTGAATAATGCCCCTTGGCATTCTGATTTAGTTTCCATATAGTATTACTTTTGTTCCTTTGGTTATTTGTATTCCTGCTTTTGGCAATTGTTCTGTTATTATTGTTTCTGCATCTAATTGGCTATTTGTTCCTAGGTCTAATTCATTTAAAATTTTCTTTGCTTCTGCAAAGCTTAAGTTTGTTACATTTGGCATATTTACAGTTTCTTTATTTTCTTGTTCTTTTGTTTGTATTTCCATGTATGGTAATACTTCTTTTAAAATTTCTCCCGCTACAGGTGCAGCAACACCACCTCCTTGGTGTCCTCCCTCTCCTGTTGGATTATATAATATTACTACTATTACTATTTCTGGGGCTGTGATATCTGCTACTCCTACAAATGATGCTATACGCTTTCCTGTATTTACACCATCTTCTGATGTTCCTGTTTTTCCACCTATATTATAACCTTCTACTTTGGCATTTTTTCCTGTTCCTTCATCTACAACTGATTGCATCATACTAAGTACCTTTTCGGCATTTTCTTTTGATATTACTTGTTCCCCTGATTTTACTGCTATTTCATTTGTTTTGCCTGTTTTTGAATCTATTATTGCTCTCACTAATCGTGGGTTTACAGCCTTCCCCCCATTTGCAATTGTTCCTACTATCTTTGCCATGTGTATTGGTGTTATTTCAAATCTCTGCCCAAAGCTAATGGTTGCAAGTTCTACAGGGCCTACCTTTTCTTCTTTTAAAAATATGCTACTTGCTTCTCCTGGTAAGTCTATTCCTGTTCTTGATAAAAGTCCATACTTCTCTAAATAGCTATAATATGTATGAATTCCCAATTTTTGCCCTATTCCAATAAATACTGGATTACATGAATTCATTAGTGCCTGTCTTAAGCTTTGTGCTCCATGTGGTCTATAATATCTCCAGCATTTGATTCTTGCTCCTGCTATTGTAATTGATCCTGAGCAATTATATTCTCCTGCTTTATCGGTCTCTGTTATACCCTCTTCAAGTGCTGCTGATGTAGTAACTAATTTAAATGTTGAACCTGGTTCATATGTGTCTGATATTGCTTTGTTTCTCCACATTTGTAATAAATAATTGTTTTTTTCACTGTTGCTTAAAGTATCCCAAATTGTTTTTAATTCTTCATCATTTATTTCGTAGGGAGAGTTTAAATCATAATTTGGATAAGTTGCCATTGCAAGAATATCACCAGTCTTTGGATTCATTATGATAACATTTCCTCCATCTGTACATTTGTTATCTATGCATGCTTGCTTTAAATACTTCTCTGTTATGGATTGTATTGTCATGTCTATTGTTAAAACTATATCATTTCCATCTTCTGCAGCGATATAATCTTCTCCTTCTATTCCCATGTCTGTTCCGTTTGCATCTGTAAGTTTTAAAATTTTTCCGTGAGTTCCTCTTAATATGTCATCATAGTAGCTTTCTAATCCCTCCAAGCCTTGATTATCGCTACCTGTGAATCCTATTATATTTGATGCTAAAGAGCTATGAGGATAATATCTTTTTGTATCTTCGTCTATGTTTACTCCTGTTGTTATATTGTTTTCAGATAGCCATATTCGTAGCTTATCTGTCTGTTCTTTATCTACTTTTTTTACTATTATTTCTATTGAAGTTCTCTTACTTATTTTTTTTAATGTTTTCTCATAGTCGATATTAAATATATCTGACATTGCTCTTGCAACTTTTTCTTTGTTTTTTGCTGATATATTTGTTGGATTTACAGAAACTGTTTCTGTACTTGCGCTTACTGCAAGTTCAATCTTTCCTGTTCTATCTAGTATTCTCCCTCGTTTAGGGCTGATTGCTCTATTTAAAGTTTGCTGACTATATGCCATTGCTTGTAATTCTGCTCCTTGCACAAATTGTATAAATCCAATTCGTATAATTAAGACTAGTTGTATAGCAAAAACAACAAATAGCATATTTCTTAGTTTTCTTTTCCTTCCTATACCTGAATCCCACATAAAAAACACCTCTTTTAACTTTATGTTTTAAAAGGTGTTTATATGATTTCATTATTTGAATAACATTTTTATATAATCATTTATTGTATCTATTAATCTTTTATGTTCTTTTATTACTACTTGCTCTGCTGCTGGCTCTATATAATCTGTTTTTGGCAGTGATATATATTGAGTTTGTTTATTTGTTAGTTTTTGCATTCCTAGTATAGTTCTTGCTTGTTGTTCTAAATTTGTAAGATTTAAATTGCTTTCTATTGATACTTCTAATTGTGAATTTCCCTTTTCTAATGTTGCTAATTCTGATTTTAAATTTTGTACTTTTTCAAAATTTTCATCTATTTCAGCATTTCTATAGCTTATTGCAAAAAATATTGCAAAAGTTATTCCTAATAGCTTAATAATTTTAATCTTAAGCTTTTTTTCCGTTTTCTGTTTGTTTATACTTTTCGTCTTTTGGGTGTTTTTTTGCTTTACTTCTGTTATATTTTTTTTAGGTGCATAATTGGGCTCAAGTTTTCTTGGACTTGTTTCGTATTGATATTTATTATAACTTTTTGCCATCTCAGCACCTCCTTAAAATTTTTCAAATATTCTCAATTTTGCACTTTTGCTTCTACTATTTATTTTCATTTCCTCTTCTGTTGGTAATATTGGTTTTTTAGTTATTATTTTTCCTTTGCTTTCATTACCACATACACAATATGGTAAATCCGGTGGGCATATGCATTTACCACTGCTTTCTATATATGCCTCTTTAACTGTTCTATCTTCTAATGAGTGGAATGTTATTGTGCATAATCTTCCGCCTTTATTTAGCACATCTATTGCATCTAATATAGTTTTGTGTAGTGGTTCTATTTCATTATTAACTTCTATTCGTATTGCTTGAAAGGTTCTTTTAGCTGGATGCCCTTGTGCTTGCTTTGGAACACATTTTTCTATTATTTCTACTAATTCCAGAGTTGTTTCTATTTTTTTATTTTTTCTGTATTCGCAAATTTCCTTAGATATTCGTCTTGAAAACTTTTCTTCTCCGTATTTATATATTATATTGGCTAGTTCTTCTTCTGAATAGTTATTTATTATTTTTTCTGCTGTTAGTTTTTGTTTTTTATCCATTCTCATATCTAATGGACTATCCTTCATATAGCTAAAGCCTCGTGTTTCTTCGTCTATTTGATAGGAAGAAACTCCCAAGTCTAAAAGTATTCCATCTACTCTTTTTATGTCTAGTTTATTTAGTATTTCTTTTATGTTGTCATGATTATCTTGAACATATATTATATTGCTAAAGTTTTTTAATGTATGTTTTGCTTTATTAATTGCTTCTTCATCTCTATCTATTCCTATTAGTTTGCCTGTATTCTCTAGTTTTGTTGCTATTTTTAAGCTATGTCCGGCTCCTCCTAAGGTTCCATCTATATATATGCCGTTTTTTCTTATATTTAAGCCATTAATACACTCATCTAATAGTACTGGGATATGTTCAAATTCTTTCATTTATTTTGACCTCTACTTGTGATTTCAATAACGTTTAAGCAGCTGGCAAATATGTATACCAACTGCTGTCCATTGTTTTTTTCAAAATCTTTAGTATATATAAATTTACTTTTGTAATTATCACGATTCATTTGTATTATAATTTAAAATTGATTTTTATCTTTTGTTTCACACATTTTCTTCTTTAGCTTAATATTTCATCTTTTGTTTCACACATTTTCTTCTTTAGTTTAATATTTTATCTTTTGTTTCATATTATTTTTATCTTTAGTTTTTCCTAATTTCATTTTTTCTTTTGTTTTTAATCTTTTTTATATTTCTTTAGTTTCTTAATACTTTATCTTTAGTTTTTTATATAAACTTTTGCAAGTTATATACCTAAATCTAAGTTTGCCATTTTTTCTGCTATGTCGTCTGCTTCATTGTTTTCTTTTTCACTATATTGTAGCCATTTATCTTTACTCCAAATTTCTATTTTATTTAGAACTCCTATTATAACTACTTCTTTTTCTAGTCCTGCAAACTCTCTTAAATTTCCTGCTATTAGAAATCTTCCTTGTTTATCTATTTCACATTCCATTGCTCCTGCTAAGAAAAATCTCATTAATGCTCTGGCATCTTTATTTGTAAGTGGGAAGGTTCTTAATTTTTCTTCAAAGTTTTGCCATTCTTTTTTTGAATATACAAACAAGCATCCATCTAGTCCTTTAGTAATTACAAATTTTTCTCCTATGTCTTCTTTTAATTTAGAAGGCATTATTAATCTACCTTTTGTATCAATTGAATGCTCATATTCACCTATTAGCAAAGCTTTTCACCTCTTTTTCTGTTTACCACTTTCTACCACTTTCCTCCACTTCGTTACCATTTTACACTATAAATTATAAAAAAGCAATACTTTTTTTAATTTTTTTTATTTTTTTTATTTTTTTCTTGTGTTAAAAAGCAAAAAGGTAAATAGAACAAAAGTTCTGTTTACCTTTTTGCTTTGCTTGGATTTTTTATTCTGGTCCCGATGGTGGGACTCCTCTTTCAGAGCCGCGTCGCAAAATGGTCCACTGGACCATTTTCCCTCGTTTCATGCAAGCCTTAACTTGCCTGAAACTTCGGTACAGCTCCTTTTCGAGCCCCACTTTTTTAATTCTACAAAAAAAATCCTAGCTTTGCTTGGATTTTTTTTTCTGGTCCCGATGGTGGGACTCCTCTTTCAGAGCCGCGTCGCAAAATGGTCCACTGGACCATTTTCCCTCGTTTCATGCAAGCCTTAACTTGCCTGAAACTTCGGTACAGCTCCTTTTCGAGCCCCACTTTTTTAATTCTACAAAAAAAATCCTAGCTTTGCTTGGATTTTTTTTTCTGGTCCCGATGGTGGGACTCGAACCCACATGGTTTCCCGCACGATTTTGAGTCGTGTGCGTCTGCCAGTTCCGCCACATCGGGGTGTTTTAGGGCATTATATTTGCCCTTTGCTTATGCTTTATAGGCATTTTTTGGATTTCTTCTATCTTCTTTTCTTCTGTCAGATTTTCTATTGTCTTTTGCCACGTTTTCATTTTCTTTTCTTCTGTCTTCTCCTGATCTTCTTTCTTTTTTTCTTCTTTCTTCGAACATTTTTCCTTTAGGATCAATTACCATAGTTAATCTCCTCCCTTATAATTTTTTCACTAGTTCTTTGAATTTATTTCCTCTTTCTTCAAAGTTCTTAAACATATCGAAACTTGCACTCGCTGGTGAGAACAGTACTACTTGATTTGGTTTTGCGTTTTCTTTTGCTTTTTCTATTGCTTCTTCTAGTGTTTTTACTTTATATATATTTATTTGTTTGTTTTGTTCTTCTTTTTTTTGTTTTACAACTCCAAATATTTTTTCTGCTGTTTGCCCCATTAATATTAAGGTTTTTACTTTATTGAGTATTGGCTCTGCTATTGGTTCATAATCCAAGTGTTTATCATATCCACCTGCTATTAGTATTATTTCTTCTTCGAAAGAATTTAAACCTGCAATTGTTCTTGTTGGGCTTGATGCAATTGAGTCATTATACCATTTGCTTCCATTTATTTCTCTTACAAATTCGATTCTATGTGCTACTCCTTCAAAATTTGTTATTGCTTTTATTTGAGTTTCAATGTCTACTAAACCGTTTGTGGCTGCTATAGCAGCACAAATATTTTCCGCATTATGTTTTCCTCTTAGTTTAGTATCTTTTAGTTTTAGTACATGTCGTCTAAGTCCATCTTCTACAATTTTTACTGTTCCATCATCATAAATAACTCCATTTTCTAATTTTTCTTTGCTACTAAAGAATACCACCTTCCCTGGTGCTTGTTTTGAAAATTCTCTAGTTATTTCATTATCATAATTTAATACTAGCTTATTGTCTTCATTTTGATTCTTAAATATGTTTGTCTTTGCCTCGATATATTCTTGATATGATTTATGTATATCTAAGTGATTTGGTGTTATATTTGTTACTACTGCTATGTCAGGGCTTTTCTTCATTGTCATTAATTGAAAGCTACTTAGTTCTAGTACTACAATATCCTCTGGCTTAATTTCTTGTATTTTAGTAAATAATGGAATTCCAATATTGCCTCCTAAAAAACATTTATATTTATTTTTTAATATTTCATATATTAATGAAGTTGTAGTTGTTTTTCCATCACTACCAGTTACTGCAATTGTTTTGCAAGGAGATAACTCTATTACAAGTTCTATTTCTGATGTTAATTTTGCTCCTTTTTTTACTTCTTCCTGAATTTCTGGTAAATCTGGTCTAACTGATGGTGATTTAAAGATTATATCAAAGTCTTTTAAATTTGACAAGTAATTTTCTCCAAAATGTTTTTCAATTTTATATTGTTCTATTTTTTGTAAAATACTTTTGTCTATTTTATCTTCTGTTTTATTGTTAAATACTGTAATATTTGCATTCATCTTATACATATAATCTATAAGAGGGCTATTGCTTACTCCTAAGCCAATTATAGCCACTTTTTTGTTTTTTAACCAGTTATTAAATTCCTCTAATTTTGTATTTACAAAACTCATAATTTTTGTATTCCTTTCTAGTAACAAGTTCAATTTTTTTATATGCTTTCCAATAAATCTTCCAATACTTTCTCTGCAACCTTTTTCTTCATTTCCTTTCTTTCGTTTCCTGTTACTTCTATTATTTTATTAATATATTTATTGTTTTCTGCAAAGTATATTGTGTAATATACTTTTGGCTTTTTATTGATTGTATTCCCTAATTCTCCTGTTATTCCTACTCCAATATCGCTATTTGCAAATTTGCTTACATTCCTTGCCATTTCCATTGATGTTTGGTTACTATATACAGTATAATTGTCTAAAACATTTTTGTCAACACCAAATTTTAATTTATATTCAGATGAATATGTAACAAGACTTACTTTTAAAATATTTGATGCACCAGGTATATTTGTTATACTATTTGTTAAAAATCCTCCTGTGCATGATTCCATAAAAGCTATTGTTTTATTTTGTTTTTCCAATTTTTTCACTATTTTTATACATATCTTTTCCATAATATAATAATTCCAAGGGTATTAAAAATAAACTCCCCTACATTCCTTTCAAGTAATTATCATTCAAATATCTCTCCTGTTTGTATTAAATTTCCTCTTAGGAAATCTTGAATACACATCTTCTTTGCATTTTCTGCCTGAACCTCTTGCAGTATCAATATACTATCTTTCGCTTTTACATATAGTCCTTTTTTTATGTCTGAATAGACTATAGTTCCTCCTATCATGCCTTCAAATTTTGATATATGCTCTTCAAATTCTGGATATTTTTCTATAAATGTTTTTAGGTTTTCTGCTTCTGCCTTCCATATTTTTATTTTTTTACCTTTGTAGGTGGTATATGCACCTAAAATTGGATTTAAACCTCTTATCAAATTTTTAATTTCTATAGCTGTTTTATTCTTCCAATCTATTTTTGCAATTTCCTTGCTTAACATTGGTGCTAAAGTAAACTCTGGGGCTTGCTTTATTCTTGGTGCTGTTCCGTCTTCTATTTTTTCTAGGGTTTTAACTAGAAGTTCTCCACCTATTTTAGATAATCTGTTCCATAATTCACCTGTTGTCTCATTTTCTGAGATTTCTAATTCTTGCTTTAGAATTATATCTCCGGTATCCATACCTTCATCCATATACATTGTAGTAATTCCTGTTTGTTTATCCCCATTTATTACTGCCCATTGTATTGGAGCTGCACCCCTATATTTAGGAAGTAGTGATCCATGAACATTTATTGAACCTAATTTAGGAATTTCTAAAATGTCCTTTGGTAAAATTTTCCCATATGCTACTACGCAAAATAAATCTGGTTTTAATTGTGCTAAAGTATCCTTGATTTCTTTTATTTTTTCTGGTTGAAGCACTTGAATGTTTTTTTCTATTGCAAATTCTTTTACAGGTGATGCTATTAGCTTCATGCCTCTTCCTTTTGGTCGATCTGGATTTGTTATAACTGCTATTATATTATGCCCCGCATTATATATCGCCTCCAAAGATTCTTTCGCAAAATCTGGAGTTCCCATGAAAATTATATTTAACATTGTTTATCTCCTTAAAACTAAATAGGATATCTATTTAGAAAATTTCTAATTTTCTTGTCTGATTATTTCTAGTGTGCCTGGTACTATTTTGTCTATGAATACCTCACCATTTAAATGGTCTATTTCATGGCTTATTGCTTGTGCAAGTAATTTTTCTCCTGTTATTTTTATTTTCTTACCATTTTCATCTAATGCTTGTATTGATATTTTCTCTGGTCTTTTAATTTTTGCAAATTTATTTGGGAAGCTCAGGCAACCTTCTTCAACTATCTGTGTACCACTTTGTGATATTATTTCTGGATTTATTAATACATATATCGGTTCATCTTCACTTTCATGTATTACTACTATCTGTTTAAGTATTCCAACTTGAACTGCCGCTAATCCCACTCCATCATATTTATGCAAAGTTTCTTTCATATCTTGAATTAGTTCTCTTATTTTTTCATCAATCACTTCAACTTTTTTAGATTTTTTTCTTAAAATTTCGTCTCCTTCTGTTCTAATTGTTCTAATTGCCATTTTTTTCTCCCTTCTATATTATATTTCCTCAAGCTATGTACTTGCTTTTTATGACATATTATTAGGATTTACATCTACAATAACTCTAGTTTTTTTAAATTTTTGTTTATAGTATTCATCTAATGCATCATTTATAATAGTTATAATTTTGCTGTTTAATTTACATTTTGCAATTATTCTCCACCTATATCTGTATTTTATTTTATCTATTGGTGCTGGAAGTGGTGGCATTATTTGCATTTGTTCTTGTCCATGTTTTTTGAGTATTTTATATAGCTTATTTGAAGCTTGTTCTATTTCTTCTTTATCTGAAGAATTAATTCCAAACATTATTATATCGCAAAATGGTGGATATTTCAATTGTTTTCTTATTTCTATTTCAGTTTTATAGAATTCATCATAGTTTTGCTTTTTACTACATTCTATACAAAAGTTTTCTGTAGAATATGTTTGTATTATTACTTTCCCTGGAAGCTTTTCTCTTCCTGCTCTTCCTGCTACTTGTACTAACAAATCGAAGGTTTTTTCATTTGCTCTAAAGTCTTCAGTATTTAAACTTGCATCAGCTGCTATTACTCCTACTAGTGTTACATTTGGAAAATGATGTCCTTTTACTATCATCTGTGTTCCTATTAGTATATCTATTTTTTCATCTTTAAATCTATTTAAAATTTGTTCATGAGAATTTTTTCTGCTAACTGTGTCTATGTCCATCCTGATTGTAGTTGCCTGTGGATAAAGGCTGTGGATAACCTCCTCTAATTTCTGAGTTCCACTTCCAAAATGTTTTATATTTTTACTTTTGCATTTTGGACATATTGTTATATTATTCATTTCATATCCACAATAATGGCATTTTAGTTTGTTTTCCTTGCTGTGATATGTTAGGCTGATATTACATCTTTTACATTTCACTGTATAGCCACAATCTCTACACATTACAAAAGTTGAAAATCCTCTTCTATTTAAAAATAATATTGTTTGTTTTTTGTTCTCTAAATTTTTGGCAATTTCTTCTTTTAATCTTTCACTTAAAATTGAACGATTTCCATTTGCTAATTCTTTTCTTAAATCTACTACTTCCACCTCTGGCAAGTTGGAGTTATTCGCTCTTTTAGTTAGTTTAATAATATTCTTTGCATTGTAGTATGTTGAAATATCTGGAGTAGCACTTCCTAAAACTAGTGGAATCTCATGCTTTTTAGCAATATATCTAGCTATCTCTTTAGCATTAAATCTTGGCGACATATCTGATTTATATGATATATCATGTTCTTCATCTATTATTATTATACCTAAATCATCTATGGGTGCAAATATTGCAGACCTTGCACCTATTACTATTCTACATTTGCCTGTTTTGATATTTTTCCATTGGTCGTTTCTCTCACCAATTGATAATTTGCTATGAAGTACACATATGCAATCTCCAAATCGCCTTGAAAATCTATCTACCATTTGAGGAGTAAGTGAAATTTCCGGAACTAATACAATAGCCTTTTTACCTTTATTTAGTGTGCTTTGTATAAGTTGTAAATACACTTCAGTTTTGCCCGAACCTGTAACCCCATAAATTAAAAATTCATTAAATCCACTATTATTAATTTTGTTAAATGCTATTTGTTGTTCTTCTGTTAATTGTAGGGGCTTATCTCTTTCTATTTTTCTATTTTTAAATGGATTTCTCTCTATTTTTTGTTCTATAATCTCTATATATCCATTTTTTTCTAAGGTCTTTACTGTTGCCCTTGTTACCTCCAAAAACATTTCCAAATCAGCTATATGTATTCCATTATTTTCTTCTAAAAATCTTAGAACTTTTATATGTTTCGAATTCTTTATTTTACCTATCTCTATATCCAGCTCTATCTCATCATCTTCTTTTTTTAAATATACAAAATTAGCAGTCTTATCTTTTATCCTATTTTCTAGATTTGTAGTTTTTTCACCTGGTGGAAGCATTAATTTTATACATTCTGATATGTTACAAAAATATCTTCTAGACATAAGTTTTGCAAGTTCTATATTTTCTTCTGTTAGGGGAAAATCTTCTATTTTTAGAATATCTTTATTTGCAAATTCAGAAACATTTTTTAGACCTATAACAAATGCTTCTGTAGGTGAATTTTTAGAGCCAAAAGGCACAAAAACTCTTGCTCCAACTTTTATAGTTTTAACCATGCTGTCTGGAACAAGATAATCAAATATTCTATTCAAATCTTTTGCTAGTCTATTAATTATAATTTCTGCTACCATTTCAAACCTCACTTCTTATGATATATTTTATCATAGAAAATAAGGTTTGTATATAGTTTTTGAGGGAACTTATTTGTTTCAATGAAATCCATCATCTTTCTACAGCGTTCTATACCCAGCGATAAATCCCCCCCTCTATAATTGCATCCGAATAATTAGGTTTCCTTTCCTCATTACCAACTATATAGACAAACTTCTTCGCATTAGCAAAATCCCTCACCGGCCTCCCAACAGAAACCCACCATCCAGAATAATAAACGCTAACAATTTTATATACGGGATCATTAGACAACATATTCTCTGTTCTATTTGGATAACAGCGTTCCACCCATTCTGCCCATGTTTCTCCCTCATACGCCTCATATGTATTACCATCAATTGTAAAGTTTATTTTTCTTTTTGTTGCATTTACATATTCTGTTAATGTTTTATTATTTACTGTTATTCCTTCTAAGGTTGTTTCTTTTTGTGTTGCTTGGTTATATGCTGTTGCTGTTTTTTCTGCTGCTCCTATCAAGTTGCTATTTATTAATATGCTTACACTTACTCCTACTAATATTAGCATTACAACTATTGTAATTATCAACGCTATTAATGTTATTCCTTTGTTTTTCTCTTTCATAGCTATCATTCTCCTTTAGTCACACATAAGTAGTGTGATATTTGTTTTAATTTTTTATTTTCTTTGTTGTAATTTTATTTTATATTAAAATTTTACAAATTGCAATACCTTTTTGCAATTTATAATAAAATTGTCCTTTTTTGGGACTGTCCCAAAAAAGGACATTAGAGAACTTCTATTTTCTTACTCAAATATGTTGAATATATAAATGTTTTGTCAACTTGCTTATTTAGTGCATGTTCTATAGCTCGTTTATATAATTTTAATTGCGGTGTGTATTTTTCTTTTAAATAATCTTCATTGCCTTCTAGTACATAGTCTGTTTTATAATCTACTAATATAACTTGTCCTTCTTTTGTTATATAATATAGGTCTATTATTCCTTGTACTAATATACTCTCTTCTGAATCACTTTCATATAATTCTTTTACAGGTATGTTTAAATAAAAAGGTTGTTCTTTATATATTTCTTTTGCCTCTGATATCTCTTTAAATAGATCGCTATTTGTAAATTTTTGTATTTCTTGTTTTGGTATAGCTTGTTTCTGTTTTGTTGTGATTATTTCTTTTTGTTCTAACTTTTCTAGCAAATCTTCTATTTCTTTCATTGTGTAATTTTGCCTAAAATCTAGTTTTTGGATTATTAAGTGTACTACTGTTCCTATTTCTGCTTTACTTAAAGGAAGTTCTCCTACTAAAAATCTTGGTTTTTTTATCTCAAAGTTTGTTTCTGCATTTTCTATTTTTTTCGAAAGTTTGCTTACTGAGCTTTTCCCTTCTATTTTTGTTAAATCTTTATATGGATATTCCCATGTTAATATTTCATTTATTTTTGGATTTACCTCTCTTTTTTCTATTTCAATTATTTGTTCTTCATTTTCTAAAGTTTCTGCTGTAAGATTTTCATTTTTTTTATGTTCATATACATCAATAAGCTCCTTAATTTTATCATCTGACAAATATACCGCTTCCAACCAATCCAAATATGATTTTGCCTTTTTTGCTATTGTTTTTGTTATTTTTCCATCACTTGTTTGAAGCATTTCCGTCTTTGTTTCAATTGATTCTTTTAGATTTTTATCAACTCCTGTTATAATTAATTTTTCTCTACTTCTTGTTAATGCCACATATAGCAGTCTCATTTCCTCTTCTTGTAATTCTTTTTTTAACTGATGCTTTATTGCTTCTTTAGCTAAAGTATTATACGTTATTTTTCTTTCATAATTTATATATTTTGGTCCAAGTCCTAACTCAGAGTGTATTAATATATTATCATTTAAATCCATCATGTTGAATTGATTGCCAGTTCCGCATAAAAATACTACTGGAAATTCAAGTCCTTTACTTTTGTGTATACTCATTATTCTTATAACATCTTCATTTTCTCCTATTAATTTAGGTGCACCCATATCTGTATTGCCTTTTGTTACTTTATCTATAAAATTTATAAAGTTATATAATCCTTTAAAGCTTCCCTGTTCGTAATCCTTAGCTTTTTCAAACAACATTCTCAAATTTGCTGTTTTAATATTTCCATTATTCATGAGACTCACATAGTTATAATATCCTGTTTTTTCATATATGTACCAAATAAGTTCATCTAATTTTAAGTATTCTTGTTTTGTTCTAAAATCTTCTAATAATTTTAAAAAGATATTTATTTTTTCTTTATGCTTTTCACTTGTAATTAATGCACTGTAAAAGCTCTCTTTTTTGTTTTCTAGTCTTATTTCTATCAATTCATTGTCTGTAAATTTGCCTATAGGGCTTCTTAGTACTGCTACTAATGCAATATCATTATCTGGATTACTGATGATTTTTAGCAAATTCATTATAGTTTGTATTTCTATTGTTTCAAAATAATTTGTTCCTATATCACTAAATACTGGATATTCTAATTCTGTTATTTCTTTTTCATATATTGGTGCTACCTTATTTGTCTTTCTTAAAAGTATCACGATATCTCTAAATTGTAATTTTCTATATCCTTGTTTTTTGTCAAATACATAATAATTTCCTTGTATCATTTCTTGTATTTTTTTTGCTACGAATTTTGCTTCTACTACGCTGTTTTCTAGTATTTCTTCTGCTTCATCTGTTTTTATTTCTTCTGCTACATCTATTATATGTAGTTCTGCTTTGTCTAGTTTTTTTTGATTTGTTTCTAAGTATTCTTGTCCTACATTTAAAAACTCGTTTTCATCATATTCTATACTTCCAAAATCTTTACTCATTATATTTTTAAATATTGTATTTGTTAAATCTAATATATTCCTTCTGCTTCTAAAGTTTGCAAAAAGTTGAATTTTATTATCTATATATGTATCATATTTAGCTAAAAATAATTCTGGCTTTGCTTGTCTAAACTTATATATACTTTGTTTTACATCTCCTACCATAAATATGTTATTGCCTCTTGATACTTGTTTTAATAATTCTTCTTGTATTTCATTACTATCTTGATATTCATCTATTGCAATTTCTTCAAACATTTTTTGATATTCAATTGCAACTTCTGTTGGTTCATATCTTCCTTCTTTATTTTTTTTAACTAGAATTTGAAGTGCCATATGCTCAATATCATTAAAATCTATAATATTTCTTTCAAGCTTTGCTTTTTTGTATTCCTCTATAAATTTTAATATAATAATTTGTATTTCCTTTAGTATTTTATACATTTCATATATATCTGCATTTGCTTGATATGATTTATATATAAACACCTTGTTTTTAATACAATTATCACCTGTTATTATTGCTTCTTTCATTTTATCTCTAGTTTTTTTTGCTTTATCTTTTATTTCTGAATCATAGTTCTTTTTTGATGGCCAAGTTGAAAAGGATAGTTCTTGAATATATGTGTAAAGTTCATCCCACTTCTCTAGTTTTAACAATTGATTTAATTTATTTATGTCCTCTAATATTGTTAAATGCCATTTTTGTAATTCAATGTCCTGTTTTAGCTTTTTGTCTACATTAATCAGCGAAGCTATGTGGTCAGTGACTTCTTCTTTTATTTCTTTAATTATGATTTTTCCCCATATTGTTTCAGAAAAATCTTCTTCCAAATTCAAATTGAATCTTTCTATTTCTTTTTCTAACCATTCTTCTGGATATGGCATGCTTTGTATATATCTATATATTTTTAGAACTATATCCTTTAAATTTTCATCACTTCTATAGTTGCAGTATGTATCAATTAGTTTTATGAAGTCTTGATTTTTTTCTTCATACAAGCTATCAAATACTTCTTCTAATACCTCCATTTTTAGGAGCTCTATCTCAGGTGTATTTGCTAGCCTAAAGTTTGGTGATATATTTGTTTTATAAAAATTGTTTTTTATTACTTCTAAACAAAATGCATGTATTGTTGATATATGAGCTTTATTTATAAGAATAATCTGTTTTTGTAATCTTAAATTATCTGGTTCGTTTTCTAGCTTTTTATATATAGCATCTAATATGCGTTCTCTCATTTCTGTTGCTGCAGCATTTGTAAATGTCACCACTAATAATTTGTCTACATCTATATTTTCATTTGTTATTTTATTTATAATTCTTTCAACTAGTACCGCTGTTTTTCCACTTCCTGCTGCAGCTGCTACTAATATATTATCGCCTTTTTGATATATTGCTTTTTCTTGTTCTTTAGTCCAAGCCATGTTTTTTTCTCCTTTATATTTTTGCTAATATTATTATACTTCAACCTACATTTAATTGCTAGTTTTTTGATAAAAAATATTATAAAACACAAAAAAGCAAGGCGAACCTTGCTTTTTTAATTTTTTAATTAAGCTATTATTTCAGAAACGATTCCTGAACCTACTGTTCTACCACCTTCACGGATAGCAAATCTTAGTCCTTTTTCCATAGCTATTGGTGTGATTAATTCGATTGTCATATCGATGTTATCACCTGGCATTACCATTTCTGTTCCTGCTGGTAAATCTATAACACCAGTAACGTCTGTTGTTCTGAAGTAGAATTGTGGTCTATATCCATTGAAGAATGGTGTATGACGTCCACCCTCTTCTTTTGTTAATACATAAACTTGTGCTTTGAATTTTGTGTGTGGATGTATTGATCCTGGTTTTGCTAATACTTGACCTCTTTCTATTTCATTTCTTTGGATACCTCTTAATAGTAATCCAACATTATCTCCAGCTTGTGCTTGGTCTAATAATTTTCTGAACATTTCAACACCTGTGATAACTGTTTTCTTAGCCTCTGTTGCTAATCCAACAATTTCAACTTCGTCTGAAACTTTTACAACTCCTCTTTCTACTCTACCTGTTGCAACTGTTCCTCTACCTGTGATAGAGAATACGTCTTCTACTGGCATTAAGAAGTCTCCATCTGTTGGTCTATCTGGAGTTGGTATATAAGAATCTACTGCATCCATTAATTCTTTCATGCATTGATATTCTGGTGCATTTGGATCTGTTGATGTACATTCTAATACTTTTAATGATGATCCTTTTATAATTGGGATTTCATCTCCTGGGAAATCATAGCTTGATAATAAGTCTCTAACTTCCATTTCAACTAATTCTAATAATTCTGGATCGTCAACCATATCGCATTTATTTAGGTAAACAACAATATATTTTACACCAACTTGTCTTGCAAGTAATATATGCTCTCTTGTTTGAGGCATTGGTCCATCTGCTGCTGAAACTACTAATATTGCTCCATCCATTTGTGCAGCACCTGTAATCATGTTCTTTACATAGTCTGCGTGACCTGGGCAGTCAACATGTGCATAGTGTCTTTTTTCTGTTTCATATTCTACGTGAGCTGTATTGATTGTGATTCCTCTTGCTTTTTCTTCTGGTGCTCCATCAATTTGGTCATAAGCTGTGAATTTAGCTTTTCCTAATAATCCTAAGTATTTTGTAATAGCTGCTGTTGTTGTTGTTTTACCATGGTCAACGTGACCAATTGTACCAATATTTACGTGTGGTTTGGTTCTTTCAAATTTTTCCTTTGCCATTTAAAAATCCTCCTTCAAATTGGAATTTAGAATTTTGATTTTGGAATTTGGAATTAATAATTCTTATTTCCATTCTAATTCCTTTATATTTTTTAAATTTAATGACTTTTTAGTAATTGCTATTTTATAACAATTTTGCTTTTTTTGCAATACCTTTGAAGAAAATTATTCTTCTTTTTTAGTTCTAGAAGCTACGATTGTTTCTAGAATTGATTTTGGAACTTCTTCATAATGAGATGGTTCCATTGCGTATGTTCCTCTTCCTTGTGTTTTTGAACGTAGGTCTGTTGCATAGCCAAACATTTCTGATAGTGGTATGAATGCTCTTATTATTTGCATTCCATTTCTTGCTTCCATTCCTTCCATTTTTCCACGTCTAGAGTTTACATCTCCTATAACATCTCCCATATATTCTTCTGGAACTGTTATTTCAACTTTCATTA
>OLNZ01000938.1_pt1 | contig 23953 bp, 20 predicted proteins | sample 1672981 | NCBI WGS metagenome assembly OLNZ01 (sample SAMEA3136743, study PRJEB25190) | human gut metagenome | biome: human gut; feature: human-associated habitat; material: faeces | place: Austria | collected 2013 | reverse complement strand
AAGACGGTGTATCCAGAGAATCGATCAGGCTCTTCAACTGTGCGATCTGATCGTCTGTCGGCCAGTAGATGTCAACAGAAATCTCATTGCCATCCTCATCCGTCATGCCCCAACTGCCTTTGGATGCATTCGGATCATAGCCTTCTGTGCCTGCATCCGGATCAACCAGTGAAGCATCAAAGCGTTCTTTATTCACCGGGAATCCACTGTAACTGTCAATGGCCTTCTGACCGTCTGCACTCAGGGCAAATGCATAAAACTCTTTGGCTGTATCTATATTCTTGGATTTGGCATTGATACCAATAACATCTGACGGAACATAAACGTTCTGAACAGAACCCGGCAGTGCCTTGTAATTAATATCGGCATCCTTTCTCATGATGGATGCGAGATCTCCAAGGCTGCTTGTTCCGGACATATTGCCGTAGGCAATGCGATTCATGCCGGCCATAATGTACATAGCCATAGAACTTGGATCTGAGCCGTACCAGGAAGCATCCATTTCATAATCATCACTTGTATAGTACTGCTTCATTTGATCCATATCGGACTTATCTTTATCTGACAAAGTTTCGTAAGCCGCATTATAAATGGCCTTAATATCGTTCAGATAGGATTTCAGGCTGTCAGAATCAAGAGATCCATCTTCCTTGAACCAACTGGCTGAGTTGGTATACATCATATCGCCAACCATTGAATATAAACTATAGGATTCGATAAAATTCTCATTCTTCTTGTGATCCTTGACAAAATCCTGAGCAAGAGAAGCGAAATCCGACAAATTATTCAGCTTGTCAAGATCACTCTTACGGCCAATTACAATCGGCACCTGGAAGGTCATCGGCACTGCATAAATCTTGCCGTCATCACCCTTATAGGTCTGTGCGATCTTATCAAAAAGCTTGCCATCAGAGATCAGCGGATTCACTGTATCACTGACATCTGCAAGTAATCCCTTTTCCACATAGGAATTAACCGGAAGTCCATCCATAAGCAGGATATCCGGGCCGTTGCCGCCCATTACTTCTGTGTTCAATGTACGGATGGCATCGGATGTTGTCACTGCATCATCACCACTGACACCGCTTTCAACCTTCACATAAACATCCGGATGTGCCTTCTGGTAAGCAGCAGCCAGTGTACGGATTGTATAATCATCCTTTAATGTATAGATGGTCAGTTCCTTATCCGGACGCTTTGCAGCATCTTTGTCATAAGCATAATTCAGGAAAGATTCTTCAGACGTATCTCCGGTATAATCACTGAACTTCACAAGAATCTGTCCGTCATCTTTCGGAATCAGATACTCTACGTTGCCACTTGGGGAAACCAGGGATGACATATTGCCATCCACAATCTGTTCGGAAGTATCCTTATCCAGATCGTATGTATAGATACCCTCTGTACAGGAATAATAAATCGTATGTCCATCCTTCAGATAATCTGCGATCGTGACACTGCCCTTGGAGGTAATCACACTGGCCAATGCTTCATGTTCAGCTGTCTTCTTATCCGTTGCTGTATCATATTCATAAACCTTCTCGTAATCATCAAGCAGCAGCTTGTCACCGCACAGATACATATTGTTGACAAAGTTCATATCATCAAATGTGGCTGTAATCTTGCCGTCAGCCGTTGTCACATGATAGACTGCACCGTTATAATCTGCAACATACAGGTTCTCGGCATCCTTTAACTTGAGCGTCTGGATACCATTGGATGCCTCTGTATCACCCTTATTGTCGCTGTCACCATTTTCATTGATCACAACGCCGTCATCCTCTGTCTCTGATTCAGCGGAAACACCGGAATCAGCAGAATCATCGGTCTTCGAACCAGTCTCATCCTCAGATGAATTATATTCATAATGCTGCTCCTTCTGGAGATTCGGAATCTCCATGGCTATCTCTGACAGCTTGCCGTCCTTTGTCAGAAGATAATACTTCACAGTTGAATCCACAGAAGTCACATTATCCTTCGTCTCTGAGTGGCTCTGTGTATAAACAAAAGCCAGATCGCCATCCGCATCAATGGTCATATTGCCCACGTAAGCATAATCACCATTGCCGTCATCATCTGTATTATCATCTCCGAGATTCAGCTGATCAAGGGCTGATAAATCCATGGAAGCATCCCCCCATGTCTTACCGCCGTCTGTAGAATCCTTAACTGAAAATCCTCTGTCCGAACTGTCACTGACAATTGCACGGATCGTACCGTCCGACAATTGCTTCATCGTCTGAATATAACTGTAATTGTTATCATCCTGAGATTCCAATGGATCTCCCCAGTTTTCTTCCACATAGCGGCCCTTTCCGCCTGATGTGGAAGCATCCTCACCATTTCCGCTTCCGCTTCCTGAGCACCCGGCCAACAAGCCGACAGTCATTGCAAGTACAAGACCGATACTGGTCAGCTTCTTCATTCTTTTCATAAATGCGCCTCCATTCAAAAAATAACATTTATTCTCTCAAACACTTTCGATCATTAACTGTTTGAATAAGTTTATTATATCAGAAAATGTGTCCAAAAACAGATGTAATTTCCTTACGATTTGCGCAATTCTTTACGAAAATCTTACGATTTGAACTATCAATCGTTTCCAAAATATCTTACACTGGCAACAGGCGAACCTGCTCCGCCAAAGACCTGTGTACTTTCTTTCTGGTCATCTCCACCAGATGCAGCGATGTCCGGTCCACAACCGTTGTCTGTACACTGTCCTTTGCCGCCTCTTCTCTCAGCACATCCATAAGCGCCTTTAAATGCTCCGGATCTTTCATATTAATAAAATCGACGATCACAATACCTGAAATATTGCGAAGACGCAGCTGACGGCACACTTCCTGCGCCGCTTCAAGGTTGATCTTGAAAAAATTTTCCTCCATCTTCTGTTTGCCGATGGCCTTGCCTGTATTCACATCGATCACTGTCAGCGCCTCCGTCGGTTCAATTACCAGATAGGCGCCGGATCTCATCCAGACACGCTTCTGCAGTGCTTTATCCATCTGCGCTTCAATCCCCTTCAGCTTGATCAGCGGATAGGAATCATCCTTATAGTATTGCAAAGCTTCCTCAGATAGACCCCATCGGCCAAAATTTTCTTTCAATTCATCATAAACTTCCGAAAGATCCGTTGTCACTCTGCATGTACTGCCGTGAGCAAACTTTTTGATCAACTGCGTATACGGCGAATCTCCTGACATCAGTTTACTGAAACATGTTCTCATGCATGAAGTTGACATAATTCTATTATAGTCAACTTCTAAGCGATGCATCTCTTCCCCGATCACTTCTGCTCTCTGTCCGGAAGCTTCTGTCCGGATCATCCATGCCGCCCCTTCGATTTCTTCACCCGAAACAATTCCGGTCAATCGATCTCTTTCCGCCGTATCTTTGATCCTTGCAGATATCTGAATACCGGTTTTTCCCTTTGTCAACACGGTATATCTTCCCGGAAAACTTAACCGTCCTGTCAGAAACCAGGCCTTTGTCTTCAAATTCTCTTTTTCAACCTGAACAACGATCTCATCCCCGGCAACAATTTTGTCGTTTTTCTTTTGATTAACAAAAAAATGTACAGCATTATCCTTCAGGGGATAGTATCCCATCACCCCCGGTGTAATCTCCACAAAGGCTGCCTGAATATTCTGTACAATATGTTTCACTTTCCCTATATAAATATCGCCGACTCTTACCTGGCTTTTCTTCGGCTCAAGATTCAGCTCACAAAGTGTGTCCTCTTCATAAAGGGCTGTCAGTACCTTCGACTGCCAGCCCGTAATAACGATTTGTCTTTTCATTTATTCTGCAAAGTCCTCCAGCGAGACAAGCTGTCTGCCCGTCTGCTCATTTCCTTTATCTGCATACATATCACAGCGTGTCACCAACCACGCATAATCATTCTCTTCAAGATTTTCCAGACGGCAAAGTGTCTGCATGACAAGTTCAGGCTTCAGGTTCGTTGCACTGCCTGCTGCCACCTGCATAAAGATCTTCCCATTTTCTTCCACAACCATCTTGTAGATCAGAGGACGAATGTCTATTTCCCGCTCGCTCTTCTTTGTCTTCTTGATGACCCGGATTTCCGGACGGGACATAAAGCTTTCAACAGCTGCCTTCAGCTGCTTGGTCTCACAAGGTGCCATCTCTTCACGGAAGCCTACCTCATAATCAGCTGCCGCAATGATGGACATAGCATTCTTCGCCTGATCCGGCAAATGGCGAATACTGTAAACAACAATGCCTTCTACCATCTGGGCATTCACAGCATTCTTCATGGCTTCCAAGTCGTCAAAACTGTTCACTTCCATGTCCAGATATTCTCCACGGCTCTCAAGTCCGACCCCCAACGGTGACGCAAAGGACAGACATGGATGGGGATGGTAACCCTGAGAATAAGTGATATCTACATTGGCCCTTCTGAATGCCTTCTGGAAGTAACGCATAATGTCCAAATGCCCGATAAACTTTACAATTCCTTCTTTACCAAACCGCATTCTAAGCTTCATAGCAGACACCTCCTTCATAAACACGACAGCCGCAGCCGGAACATCCCTGACGGCAGTTCGGTGTCACAACGCCTTCCTTGGCCCGTTGATATTCTCGCTTCAAAAATTCCTTGGTCACACCAGCATTGATAAAATCCCACGGCAGGATCTCATCCAGCGGACGTTCGCGATGCACGTAGAACGTATAGTCCACATGGCAGTCCTCAAAAGCCTTCATCCAGCCTTCATAATTAAAGAACTCAGACCATGAATCAAAGATACAGCCATTCCTGTAGGCCGCCATCAGCACCTTGCCAAGCCGTCTGTCGCCTCTGGCAAAAATGCCTTCCAGTTTCGTCAGTTCAAATTCATGCCAGTTATACCGCATACTCTTATGGTTAATCTGTTCCTTCATCTTCGCACTCAAAAACTTCTGTTTCGCCACGAATTCCTCATCCGTGCACTGACGCACCCACTGGAACGGTGTGAATGGCTTCGGTACGAAGAAAGAAGTACTTGCCACCACATCCACACGGCCATTACCCGGGCGTTCACCCTTCGGAATCTCATAGAACGTCTTGGCAACCTTATTCGACAGATCTGCAATACCGGCAATATCCTCCTCTGTCTCTGTCGGAAGACCCAGCATGAAATAAAGTTTCACCCTGTTCCAGCCGCCGGCAAATGCATCAGCTGCACCCTTCAGAATCACTTCCTCTGTCAGGCCCTTGTTGATCACATCACGCATTCTCTGGCTTCCCGCTTCCGGAGCGAAAGTCAGACTGCTCTTACGTACATCCTGCACTTTGGACATAACATCCAAAGAGAACGCATCAATACGCAGGGACGGCAGAGAAATGTTCACCTTTCTGTTCTCACAGGTCTGGATCAGATAATCTGTCAATGCCTCCAGTTCAGAATAGTCACTGGAACTTAAAGAGCTGAGAGAAATCTCATCATGTCCCGTGGCATTCAGCATCTTATCCGCATGTTCTTTCAGATAATCCAGTTCACGCTCTCTGTTCGGACGATAAACCATGCCCGCCTGACAGAAACGGCAGCCCCTGATACAGCCTCTCTGGATTTCCAGAACAACCCTATCCTGTGTTACCTTAATAAAAGGAACTAATGGCTTCTCAGGATAGCGGACACTGCTCAGATCGGTCACTACCTGTTTGTCGATAATTGCAGGCGCACATGAACGATTCGGTCCAAAGGATGCAATGGTACCGTCTTCATTGTAAGCCACATCATAAAAAGCCGGTACATACAAACCCGGAATTGCAGCTGCCATTTCAAGGAACTGTTCCCTGCTGCCCCCTGCCGCCTTATTGGCTTTATAAGCATCCATCAGTGCATCATAGACCGTCTCTCCTTCTCCGATATAGAAAATATCAAAAAAATCTGCCAACGGTTCCGGATTATACGCACAAGGGCCACCACCGATCACAATCGGATCATCCTCGCCGCGGTCAGCCGCCAACATCGGAATTCCGGACAAATCCAGAACCTGCAAAATATTGTTATAGCACATTTCGTACTGGATCGTAATGCCCAAAAAATCAAAATCTTTAATCGGATCCTGTGATTCCAGCGCAAACAGCGGAATCTGCTTCTTGCGCATCACTTCATCCAGATCCATCCATGGGGAATACACACGTTCACAGTACACATCCTCCCGGGCATTCAACAGATCATAAAGGATCTGGATACCCAGATGGGACATACCAATCTCATACACATCCGGGAAGCACATGGCAAAACGGATCTTACCTTCCGGATCCTTCACCACATGGTTCACTTCATTACCCAGATAACGGGCCGGTTTCTCGATTTTTAATAAAATATCATCACTTAACGCTAACTTCTTCATGCTTTTTATCCTTTTTTGTTTACTTTTTACAAATACAGTTGTTCTTAAAATCCTCCAGAGCATTTACTCCGAAGAAGCGACAACCTGAATCCATATTACTACATGAGCGTGGCATTGTCAAAACTTCTTTACTGTCCAAACCATTTATCGAAGCTGGCCTTAGGTATTCGACAGCTATTTCTAATGCATCTTGGGCAATTACCCGATCAGTTAGCCGAACAGTAACTTTGTCATGTATCACTTCTGAAAAATAGGTGCACCGTAAGACATACTGCAAAAAAACAAAAAGCAGCTGCACAATGACAACTGCTTTTTGTTTTAAAGGGAGAAAAAATATAGTAACAAATATAGGTTAATTACGTATATTAATAGTTTGTACACTAATTATATGTCTAACGAAGCATTTTGTCAATCATGCATTTTATCCAAACTTAGTATACTAATTATGTGCATTTTCGCCAATATGTCGGCTATTCAGTTGATTCACCACCGGTGTCACAATGGTTGTCTCAATTTTCTCCTTTAATTGCTCCACATCTGTCTGTCTTTGAATTTCAGCCATCGCTGACGCATACACACGGTTTCCGCTTAACACATCTGTCTGCTTCAAAAACATCGTCACTGACAAAATCAGCAGCACAATGATCATCCGCATTGAAAAACTGCTGCTTTTTTCAGTACTGTCCCGGACAATAGAATGTTTCTGTTTCTTATCCAACTGTCTGAGTCGTCTGTAATTACTTTTCTGTGCTGCTTCCATTTCAAAATAATTGTCCATATAAAAAGCTCCGTCTTTTTGTATCATGATACGCAGACGGAGCCTTCTTTATACCTATATTCAACTTTTCAATATTTTACAAACATCCTTCCCCTGCAGCTGCCATTAATGAACTATATCGTTCTTCTCAGACAAATGAATCAGAAAATCTGCATCAATTGTTCTGAAATCATTAATCACTGCATTCGCCTTTGACAGATCCTGTTCACCGGATGTAGGGTTCTGATAGCCCAGGCAGGTCATTCCGGCCCGTACTGCTGCCAACACACCATTGGCTGAATCTTCAATCACAACGCAGGTCTCCGGCGTCTCCTTCAGTTTTTCACATGTCTCAAGAAAAACGTCCGGTGCCGGCTTACCGTTTTTCACTTCTTCACCCGAAAAAATCAGATCAAAATAAGCGACAATGCCAAGCTTTTCCAAAACTGCATGAATAAACGGATAGGAGGAAGAGGATGCCACTGCTGTCTTTAAACCGGCGGCCTTGATGCTCTTCAGCAATTCCACTGAGCCAGCAGTAGGTCCGGCATCGCTTTCCCGGACAAGACGGATCATGATCGCCTCACGCTCTGCGATCAGACTGTCGATTGTCTCACTGAGGTGATATCGCTCTTTAAACAACTCAAATCTCAGCTGGTTCGTTGTGCCTGCATAGGCTGTCATCGCTTCCACCGGCACATCCACCCCATGAGCAGCCAGCGTTTGCTGATCCCCTAGATAATGCATCGGCTGACTGTCAATGAGCACCCCATCCATATCAAATATAATCGCATGTACCATTCTTGTCATTGCCTCTTAATTGCAGTAATTCTTGAATTCTTTGAGAACAGTCAGCACCAGGTTGTATGTCCTCTCAACAGAAGCAATACCCAGGCGTTCTCTCGATGTATGAATATCGTGCATTTCAGGGCCCATGCTGACCATATCAAGCCAAGGCATCTTCTCGGACAGCAAACCACATTCAAGTCCGGCATGGATCATCTCAATAGATGCCTCTTCGCCTGTCTGTTCCTCATAAATCTTCTTGCAGAGTGCACAGATTTTGGAATCAGGGTTAAATGGCCATTCCGGATATTCGCCACGGAAAGTCATTTCGCCGCCCAGAAATTCTGTCATATATCTCAGCTTATCTTTCATCAGTTCTTTCAGGGACTTCACAGAACTTCTGATGGCCCATGTCATGGCAACTCCCTCTTCCGTCGTCTCAAGAACTCCGAGATTTAATGAACTTTCAACAAGGCCCGGCAAATCTGCGCTCATCGTCTGGATGCCATTTGGCACCTGCATCAGCATAAAAATTACCTTCTCAGTCAATGCCATAGAGAAGACTTCATAGCCTCCCTCCGCACGTACATCCGCATCAATGGCAATCACCGGATCACACACATGGAACTCACTGCGCACTTTCTCCTGAAAAGCAGCTGCCAGAGACTGGATCTCATCGATGTCTTCATCAGATACCACGATCTCAGCCTTACTATCTACAGGAATCGCATTGTCCTTGTCCCCGCCATCCACAGAAATAATACAAAATGGCAGTGCTTCATGCAGTTCAAACAACAGTCTGCCAAGCAAAATGTTCGCATTGGCACGGCCTTTATCAATCTCTGAGCCGGAATGTCCACCCACAAGGCCATGGACATTCAGTGTCATTGCCGTTCCCTCGGCAGAAGCACAGCTCATCGGAAGAAACGATGTGGCTTTCACACCGCCGGCACAGCCTGCAAGGAAATGCCCTTCATCCTCTGAATCAAGATTCAAAAGGTATTTTGCCTTCAGATCGGCTGTATCCAGTGCAATGGCACCTTCCATGCCCACTTCTTCTTCAGTTGTAAAGACCACTTCCAGTTCCGGATGTTCAATCGTATTATCCTCAAGAATTGCCAATCCCATGGCAACGGCAATGCCGTCATCTCCGCCGAGGGTTGTTCCCTTTGCATGGACATATCCGTCTTCAACCACCAGGTTCAGTCCATCCTTCTCAAAATCAAAATCCACACCTGCATCTTTGACACATACCATATCCAGATGTCCCTGGAGCATCAGAACCGGCGCTTCGCCATAGCCTTCTGAAGCCGGCTTTCTGATTACGACATTGTATTCTTCATCCTGACGAACCTCAAGATTCAGAGACTGTGCCACAGAAACACAGTAATCGCTGATGGCTGCTACATTGTAAGAGCCATGCGGGATCTTGCAGATCTCCTCAAAATAATAAAAAACGCGTTCCGGTTTTAAACCTTCTAAAACTCCCATTTCTATCTCCCAAAATAAAATTAATTTTTAAAACTGTGAATTGGCGCCGGAATTCTGCCGCCGCGGTTAATGAAATCCGAACAGTCAAATTCATTCACTTTCATAATCGGTGCATAACCAAGCAATCCGCCAAATTCAGCTGTATCGCCGACTTTCATGCCATGTACCGGAATCAGTCGGACCGCAGTTGTCTTCTGGTTGATCATACCGATCGCCATTTCATCTGCGATCATACCGGAAATAGTGGTTGCCTTTGTATCTCCCGGAATAGCGATCATATCCAGACCAACAGAGCATACACATGTCATCGCTTCCAGTTTCTCCATGGTCAGTGCACCTTCCAGTACAGAATCAATCATACCCTGATCCTCAGATACAGGAATAAAAGCACCAGACAGACCGCCGACATAAGAAGAAGCCATGATACCGCCCTTCTTCACCTGATCATTCAAAAGGGCAAGGGCCGCTGTTGTACCCGGTGCACCCACGCGCTCAAGACCCATTTCCTGAAGTATCTCAGCAACGCTGTCACCAACAGCCGGTGTCGGAGCAAGGGAAAGGTCAATAATGCCAAACGGCACGTTCAGACGTCTGGAAGCTTCCTGGGCAACCAGCTGCCCAACACGAGTCACCTTAAAAGCTGTCTTCTTGATTGTCTCACAGAGCACACCGAAATCCTGACCTTTGACTTCTTCAATAGCACGTTTAACAACACCAGGGCCACTGACACCCACGTTGATGACAACATCTCCCTCTGTCACACCATGGAATGCGCCTGCCATAAATGGATTATCATCCGGTGCATTACAGAAAATAACAAGCTTCGCACAACCAAGAGAATCATTGTCCTTTGTCAGCTCTGCTGTCTTCTTCACGGTCTCGCCCAGCATCTTGACAGCATCCATATCAATACCGGTCTTGGTGGAACCCACATTCACAGAACTGCAGACGAGTTCTGTCTCTGCCAATGCCTGAGGGATAGATTCAATCAACAGCTTGTCCGCAGGTGTCATGCCCTTTGAAACAAGGGCTGAATAACCGCCGAGAAAGTTGATGCCTACTGTATGAGCTGCTCTGTCAAGGGTCTTGGCAATCTTCACATAATCTTCCGGTGTCTTGCAGCAGCTGCCGCCAACCAGTGCAATCGGCGTTACGGAAATTCGCTTATTGACAATCGGAATACCATAATCCAGCTCAATCTGCTCACCGACCTTCACAAGATTCGCTGCCTTCTCAGTGATCTTACGATATATCTTCTCACAAACAACATCTACATTATTATCACAGCAGTCAAGAAGACTGATACCCATTGTAATTGTACGGACGTCCAGATTGGACTCCTCAATCATCTTGTTCGTTTCCCGAACTTCAAATACATTGATCATTTATCTTACCCGCCTTTGTTAAATTCTATGCATGATGTCAAAAATCTCTTCGTGCTGCATTTTGATCTGAACACCAAGATCTTCACCGATCTTCTCAAGATCCTTCACCAATGAGGCAAATTCCTTATCTGCACCATTAGCATCTACGATCATCATCATATGAAAATAGCCCTGGATAATGGACTGATCAATATCAAGAATGTTGATCTTATGCTCCGCAAGATATGTACATACGGTTGCAATAATACCTACCCTGTCCTTGCCGATAACTGTAATAATTGTCCTGTTCATGATTCAATACCTCCGTTTTATAATGTGATAAGAGCCCTTGCCTCATCTCTTGGGGCAACGCTGATATGCAGCGCTTCTTTTGTCACTGAAAAATCTCTTTCCAATTCATTCTGAACGGCTCTGAGCGCAAGCTCAGGAAAATTGTTCTCCTTGCTCAAGTGTCCAAGGATCACCTGCTGCAGTCTCTCATTCAGGAGTCTGCCGACCAGCTGACCGGACATCTCATTGCAAAGATGGCCATAATTCCCGGCGATTCTGCGCTTCAACTGATAGGGATATGGTCCCACTTCAAGCATATGCAGATCATAATTAGCTTCCACATAGAGCAGATCACAATCCTTAAGCTCATCGATGATCGCCTCATCAAAATAACCCAGGTCCGTCACTGTTCCAATTCTTGCATCTGCCGTTTCAATCTGATAGCTGACAGGATCCCTTGCATCATGGGGAATAGAAAAAGGATGGATGGTCATATCGTTAATCTGGAAAGTCTCTCCCGGCCGGATCACATGAAAAAGGGATTCATCCACCTTGCCAAGTGACTTCGTCCGCCATATTTCTTCCAATGTTCCTCTTGTCCCATAAATCGGCACATGATACTTTCTTGACCAGACACCGATTCCCTGGATATGATCCATATGTTCATGGGTAACAAGAAGTGCATCAATATCAGTACCTTCTGTGCCGAAACTCTTAAGTCCCTGCTCAATTCTCTTCTTACTGATACCTGCATCGATCAAAATATGTGTATCATCATTTGCTGCATACAGACAGTTGCCGCTGCTGCCGCTGGCAATTGTTGAAAATTGCATGCATCTCATCCTCTCATCGTAAAATAATAACTTTCAAGTTAAACGCATCTGTGCGCAGAACTTTTATACTAAATTATAATCCATCGACATTTTAAACGCAACATTTATTTTGTATTAGTACAGTAATTCATCAAAGTACACAAACGGCTGCCAAAGGCAGCCAAAACATTTCATCATTCGTGCATTTATTGTTGATCCAGCTTCTCTTTCAACTGAGCATACACATCCGACAATGTTGTGTTATTCTTAATCACAAAAGAACATTGCTCAAAAAAGACCTCATCCGGCTGCTGGTTTCTCATCACCGAATCAACCTTCTCATCGGAGTAATTCCTTGTCTCCTTCATGCGCTGTCTGCGGATCTCCGGTTTCGTATACACATACCAGAATTCATCACAGATATCTTCATATCCGCATTCAAGAAGAATGGCAGATTCCAACGCCACAAAACGACACTCACCGGAAGCCTCTGCCTCTGCGATCAACTTTCGTATCTCATTCTTTACATATGGATGCGTCATACTGTTCAACTTCTCCAGGGCTTCTTTGTTGTTAAAAACATGATCGGCCAGCTTCTTTCTGTCGATTTCGCCGTCATCCATCAAAATATCCCTGCCAAAATATTCCACGATCAGCTGATAGCTGATATTGCCCTTCTGCATCAGTTCTCTTGCCACTTCGTCAGACATAATCACACATCCTCCGAAATTCTGCTGAAGCATTTTGATCACTTCGGATTTACCTGTACCGGCACCGCCTGTAATGCCATACACCTTCATTTGTACATCCCCTTTTCTACGTCCCAGATTTATTTTAACTCATACCAGTTATGACCGGTATGCATATCAATCTCCAACGGCACCGCCAATGTCACTGCATGTTCCATTTCTTCCTTCAAAATCGCCTTCACTGCATCCACTTCATCCAAAACGGCCTCAATCAGCAATTCATCATGGATCTGCAGAATCAGCCTGGACTTCATATGCTGCCGTTTGAGGCGTCTGTTCACTCTGACCATGGCGATCTTGATGATATCCGCTGCTGTTCCCTGAATCGGTGAATTCATGGCAATACGCTCACCAAAAGACCGCTGCATAAAATTACTTGAAAGCAGTTCCGGAACCGGACGGCGTCTGCCGAATAATGTCACGGCGTATCCCTTCTCCTTTGCAGCTTCCACAGAACGGTCAAGAAATGCCTTAATGCCCGGATAGGTCCGGAAATACTGCTGGATATAATTCTCTGCTTCCTTCTTGGTGATACTCAGATCCTGGCTGAGGCCGAAGGAACTGATACCGTACACAATACCGAAATTAACCGCCTTGGCATTGCTTCTCTGAGCCGGCGTCACTTCATCGAAAGGTGTGTGGAACACCTGGGAAGCCGTCATCCGATGAATATCCTGGGCCTCTTTGTAGGCCTGGATCAGATGTTCATCCCCGGCCATATGGGCAAGGACACGCAGCTCAATCTGTGAATAATCCGCATTGACAAAGATACAGTCTTCCTTAGGTACAAAAACCTTGCGGATCAGCCTTCCAAGCTCCATACGCACCGGAATATTCTGAAGATTCGGTTCCGTACTGCTGATACGTCCCGTCGCTGTAATGGTCTGATTAAACTTGCCGTGGATTCTCTGGTCATCCGGCCGGATATAACCGGCCAGCCCATCTGCATATGTGGATTTCAATTTCGTCAGCTGGCGGTATTCAAGAATCTGCCCCACGATTGGATCATAGGTACGCAGCTTTTCAAGAATATCGGCAGACGTAGAATAACCCGTCTTCGTCTTCTTCGCAAAAGGCAATCCCAACTTCTCAAATAAAATTATGCCCAGCTGCTTAGGTGAGTTGATATTGAAAGATTCTCCCGCAAGCTCATAAATATTCTTCTCCAGTTCATCAATCCTGCCTGTCAGTCGGCTGCCGTATTCTGCAAGGGCGTCCTTCTCAACAGCAATACCTGCCTTCTCCATATCATATAAGGCATATACCAACGGCATTTCAATCTCATCAAAGAGCCGGTCCATGCCGGTCTCCTCAAGCCGCTTCTTTAAAGTACCATAAGCTTGTACAGGGATCATCGCCGAATACGCAAGATAATGTCCAAAACTCTCTTTTTCTTTCTCCGATGCTTCTGTCAACGTCATCTTCTTCATCCAATCCGCTCTTGAAGGCACTGTCATGCCAAGGAAATCCTGTGCAATACCGTCATAGGTATAGCTGTCCTTTAACGGATTGATCAAATATGCCGCGATGGCCGCATCAAAAATGCCGTCCTCTTCCGAAAGCTCCAACCAGTACAACTGCGGTTTCACATCGATCATGCAGCAGACACCGGCTCTCTTCGCCGCCGCTGCCGCCATCTCACGAAGAACTGCTGCTGTCATCATCCCTTCCGCCGGAATATAAACAGGCATATTGTCTGCTTTGCAGGCAGCCAGACCCTCAAAATCATCTTCTGAGAAATAATAAAGTCCCAGTTGATCTGTCTCACCAATTCCCTCCAGCCAGGAAACAGCCGCTGCAAAATCATCCAGCACCTTTACTGTCTGATAATTCACCGTTGTTTCTGCCACACTGTCAAAACGCTTCAGAATATTCTTCAGTTCCAACCGCTTCAAAAGGGCATAGGATGCATCGTTCATCATCTGCCCGATGGCAGCATCTTCCAGTTTGAAATCCAGCACACAATCTGTCTTAATGGTTGCCAGAACCTTGCTGAACTGCGCCTGTTCATAGTAAGTGACCAGATTCTCTGAAGCCTTCTTCGGTTTCAGTTCCGCTGCATGTGCATGAGCCGCTTCAATACTGTGCCACGTACTGATGATCTTCGATGCCGTCTTCTCACCAATGCCGGGAACACCCGGAATATTATCCGATGTATCGCCCATCAGTGCTTTCATGTCAATAAATTCTGTCGGTGTGACCTGATATTTTTCAAAGACATCTGCTGCATAATAATCTTCGATCTCTGTACCTGACATCTTCGTCTTCGGAATGCGGATCTTGATCTTGTCCGTTGCCAGCTGAAGCAGATCCCTGTCACCGGATATAATGGACACATCATATCCCGCCGCCTCATAAGCTTTCCCAAGCGTACCGAGAATATCATCCGCCTCATAACCGGCGTGTTCAAGGGTCGGTATCTGCATGGCATGCAGAACTTCCTTGATCACCGGAACCTGCTCCCGCAGTTCCTCAGGCATCGGTTTTCTTGTCCCCTTATAAGCCTCAAACATCTCATGGCGGAATGTCGGCGCATGAACATCGAAAGCAACCGCAAGATAATCTGCTTTCTCTTCATCAAGTATCTTAAACATAATATTCAAAAAGCCGTAAACTGCATTGGTATGCAGCCCTTCTGCATTCGACAGCAACGGAATGCCATAATAAGCTCTGTTCAAAATGCTGTGCCCGTCGATCAAAATCACTTTACTCATTTAACTATCAATTCCTTTTCTATCATATTGCCGCCATCCGGCAAACCTCTTTGTTCAACTGAAAAACCGGCCGGAAGGATTACCGGATAATGCTGTTCAAAATATAACCGTCCCGAGGATACATCCGACGTCTCCGAAATATCTCCCATATCCTCCGTCACTGCATCCTTACCAAACCAGAATGCATAGAGGGATGCAGCTGCTGCATCCTTGAAATCATTCAGTGTATGGATCTCCTGCTCACTGAACAGCAGCGTATGACTGCAGAATGCGAGAATCACTGCCATGATAACAATGCCGGCCCGCTTGGCAAAATGCCGCCTTGCCGCCAGGCGCTTTCTCATATAAAGTTCTTTGTTCTGTTCACTGATAAAATCTTTCAGATTCTTCTTAAGATCCATTGTCCCTGTATGATCTTCATCCAGCTGCATCAAACCAATGGTGATCATATAGTAGACTTCCAGTTCATCATAACAGTCCTGGCAGTTCTCAATATGCTCAAGGAAACCTTCCAGCTGCTCATCTGTCAATTTCTCTTCAATAAATCCCGAAATCATCCGTTGTACATCATGACACTTCACCCTCGATTCCCCCTTTCATCTGTCTGGTAATACTATACACTATTTTTTTTAAAAAATAAAGCATCCCATTTTTTATTTGTCCTCTGTGATTCCCTTGACATTCTCATCATTTCGATATATCGTTATATCAGAATACTAAACAGAAACCGATTCATCCTGACACTTTATGCCATGATGAATTTTTTATGGAGGATTTTATGATAGATGGATTTAACAGAACAATCGATTACATCCGGCTTTCGGTCACAGACAGATGCAACCTGCGCTGCCGTTACTGCATGCCGCCTGATGGTATTTCCTGTCTGCCTATGCGTGAAATTCTCACTTACGAGGAGATTGAACATCTCTGCCGTATTTTCGCAGACCTTGGCATCCATAAAGTCAAGATTACCGGGGGAGAGCCTTTCGTCCGAAAGAATATATGCCATCTGGTTCGTCGGATCAAGCAGATCCCCGGCATTGACAGTGTCACACTAACAACCAACGGCACACTGGCACTGCAGCATCTGGAAGAATTGAAAGCCATCGGCATTGACGGCATCAATTTCAGTCTGGACACCTTGAAACCGGCCGTTTTTCATCAGATCACCGGCGAAAGTGGCCTCGAAAATGTCCTTGCAGCCATCAACAAGGCGGTTTCTCTTCAAATCCCGAATATCAAGATCAACTGTGTCCCTGTCCGTGATTTCAATCTCTCTGAAATCCCGGATATCGCCGCTTTAGCCGAAGATTATCCGATTCATGTCCGTTTTATCGAGATGATGCCTATCGGCCTGGGCAAAGATTTTCAGATGATTTCTGAAGCCGAGGTCTGTCATCTCCTGAAGGATACCTTCGGCAGTCTTGAACCCATCGACGGCATTTTCGGCAATGGTCCGGCACATTATTATCACATTCCGGGATTCAAAGGCCATATCGGTTTTATCAGTGCCATGAGTCATATGTTCTGCGACGGATGCAACCGTATTCGTCTGACTACAGACGGACAGCTCAAAACATGTCTCTTCTATGAAAATGGGATTGATCTGAAATCTTTAATAAGAAACAACTGCAGTGATGAAGAACTGAGGCAGCAGGTCTGCCTTGCCCTGCAGAACAAACCACAGCACCACGAAATGTCCAGCCTGCCGCCGGAGCTTCGGGGTATGTCACAGATAGGAGGATAAAGAATGTACAATGTTGCTATTATTACAGCCAGCGATAAAGGATACGCCGGCGAGCGCGAAGATAAGAGCGGTCAGACTATTGAAGAGCTCGTCACTGCCAAAGGGCTGCATGTTGCTCATAAGATCATTCTTCCTGATGACCGCAGCATGCTGGCCAAACAGATGATGACCTTATGTGATCAGAACATCGATCTGATTCTCACAACCGGCGGTACCGGCTTCTCTAAAAGGGACGTTACACCGGAAGCCACTGCTGATGTCGTTGAACGCAGGGCTGACAACCTCACTTTCGCCATGATTGCCAACAGTCTGCAATATACCCCAAAGGCCATGCTCTCCCGAGGCATTGCAGGTATCCGTGGCAACACACTCATTGTGAATCTTCCAGGGAGTCCGAAAGCCGTCCGAGAAAACCTGGAATACGCCATGGATGCGATTATTCACGGTGTGAAGATTTTAAAGGGCGATGACGGCGAATGTGCAAGGCAATAAAATCCAGCATCAAAAAAGGAATGACTCACATGACTGAAAATCATGAGAATCATTCCTTTTTATGTAGAGTTCAACTCCTATAAACAAAGAAAAAACGCTGCTTAAACAGCGTTTCTAAAATAATAAAGTACCGGTGGTCGGACTCGAACCGACATGGATTGCTCCGCATGATTTTGAGTCATGTGCGTCTGCCAATTCCGCCACACCGGCATATGATATATGCCACAGTCATGCAACTGCATCCCACAATCATCAATGTGGATTCTGGCAATAAAAAAATAGCCCGTAGGGGAATCGAACCCCTGTTTCCGCCGTGAGAGGGCGGCGTCTTAACCGCTTGACCAACGAGCCATTTGCTACTCTGCTATCATACACTACTTTTAAACAAAATGCAAGCCTTTTTTTTAATTTTTTTAAAAAAATATATTTTTCTAACTTTAAAGACTTTTTGACAGCAGAGTGTCTGTCTATTCTATGCCATCCGACACCTTGTGTCAATGTTTCCTACATAAAATGCATTTAAGACAGCGGCTGAATCAGGATATCCATCACACCGCCGCAGACAAGGCCATTTTCTGCTGCTTCCCGACCTGTCATATCTACATGCTCCATCAGACAGATATTCTCCCGAATACAATAGCGCGCTTTTGAGATAACTTCCGCCTCTGCGCAGCCGCCGCCAATGGTGCCTATGATCCTGCCGTCTTCCAGAATGATCATCTTTGTCCCAGCTTCTCTTGGCCCGCAGCCCTTTTTGACGATGATGGTGGCCAATGCCATCCTGACCCCTTCCTCAGGTTGAGACAGCATCTGTTGCATCTCAGAAGAATAGCAATACTTCTCTTTCTGAGTTCTTCTACACTCAATAACCTCCGCAATGATAGAGACAGCGATTTCCTCCGGTGTCATCGCGCCAATTTTCAGACCGATCGGCATGTGTACACTATCCAGAAGGGCCGCATCATAACCTTCCTCTAAAAGTCCCGCTTTCAGATTCTTCACCCTTACTTTGCTTCCCATCATTCCGATATAACTATGGCGTTTGCCAAGAATAACATGCATACAGTCCACGTCATACTGATGGCCTCTTGTCACAATAATAAAATAAGGCTCCTGGTGATCATCCATTCTCTCAAGCGCCTGCCTAAAAGGTTCACAGATCACTTCATCTGCGCCTGCTTCCCTTGCCTTGTTGCAGAAAACCGGCCGATCATCAATAACCGTCACCTTAAAGCCAACCATTTTCGCAAGCTGAAGCAGCGCAATGGATACATGCCCGGCTCCGCAGATCACCATCTGCTTGCCGCTGCCCACCTTCTCCATAAAAACAAAATGATCATTGGCCGTCGGACCGATGGACATATATCGCTCAAAATAATCCGGATCCGCCACATAATCCAGAATCATCTGTTCAGCCTTCTGTCGTCGTTCATCTGTTGCATTTGGCAAATACAGACCAACAGGGTGCTTTCCCTCTACCAGGACTTTCATTCCAAGCAGTTCTCCATCAACAACAGTTGCCTCATAACAGCTCTGATTTCCCAAAATGCTTTTCTCCAATTGCTGATAGTACTCAGCAGTGGAATCAAACTTCACAATTTCATTCAATACTTGCTCTTTCATTTCAATCCCCTATATCGATTTAAAAAATCCGAAGTGATCATCCCGGTTTTCCGTCGATCACTCCGGATTCTTTATGTACGCTTTTCGCCTTACCAGTTGGTTGCAATATCTAACTGTGTAGGGTTCGATGCTGCAAAACTTCCCGTATCACAGACAAGACATGTTCCCAGGGAACTCGCTACCGTTGTACCTCTAGGGAAATAATTCAGATTGGCTGCACACATAATATATGAACCAAGCATCTTACAGCCGTCATCTCTGACCCAATATGGATAATCTTCTGCAGAAAATCCCATATCCCGCATGATTCTGACAACGCCGCTCATATCCAGGTTGTAATACGTCTCCTTACCCGTCGGTCCATAGACAACACCATGATACTTGGAAAGAACCTTGCCATCAGACACATAGGAATTGTCATTGCTCGGTGCTTCCGTCTCAGGCACCTTGGTCTCCGGTGCGGATGTCTCAGGTGTCTTCGTCTCAGGCGCAGACGTCTCCGTCTTCGTAGGCTCCGTATTCTTCTTCGTGGATGTATCTGTCTTCTTCGTAGAGGAATCGGACTTCTTGGTATCTGTATTCTTCGACGCTTCCTGCTTCACAGCCGCTTCATGCTCAGCCTTGGCCTTGGCAGCCGCCTTCTCTTCCGCCAGAATCGATGCCATCTTGCTGTTCTGGGCATCAATCTGTGACTGGATATCCGAAATATCAGAATAGGCAGCACGCATGCTGTCATCCAATGAAGACAATTCATTCTGTCTCTCGTCCAGGATGGTATCCAACTCACTCATCTGCTGTTCATAAGAATCCTTGTCCTTGGTCAGGCTGTCCTGTTTCTCTCCAAGTTCCTGCTCATAAGCTTGAATCTGTTTCGTTGTCGCCTCAAGAGAATTGTAAAGTTCATAATCATACATATTGATTCGTGACTTATACTCCTGAGAATTCAAAACACTCTTCAAATCTGCATCCTTCAGCAAAACCTTAAAAAATGAAGCATCCTCTTCTGATTCATAAATGGCCTTGATTCGTGCCTTCAACGCCTCATACTGAGTCTCCTGATTTGCTTCCGCCTCTTTCAAATTCGCTTTTGTCGTTTTAATCTCCTGGTCTGTCTGCTCAATCTCATCAGAAACTGTATCCAGTGCAGATAAGGTCTCTTTAATCTTGGTGTCCAGTTCCGCTATGTAAGACTCAATGCTCGTTTTATTTGCTTTCATGCTGGCCAGTTCTGATTCAAGCTCAGATGCCTGTCCTTCCAGACTGTTGATCTGGCTGCTCACATCCGATTTGGAATCTGCAAAAGCCGGCATAGCCATTGCAAAACATAACGCACCAACAAGGATGCTGCCTGCAATTCTTCTGCTCTGTTTCACTACATAGTCCTCCTTTTAATTTGTTCGACCAATCTATTATAGCACTTTTGAAAGACTATTACAACATTATGAGCTAATTATTACGTAATTGTTTCAAATTAACCATTTTTTACTAAAATGTGTTTTTAAAAATTCAATTTTGATAATTTTGTTTATTTTTTCACTATCAATCTTATAATCTCTTCTACAAATTTATTCACAATCTCCTTATAGAATCGTCTAAACATACTCAATGCATCATTATTATACCTATAACTTTGTTTTTAGCAAAAATAATTATTCAAAAAATGGCCTGATTAACGGCCATTTTTGCATCATAATAACCTTCAAAATTTATTTGTTAATATACAATTACCCCAATCTATGATATGATGAAGATAAAAATTTGGCAGAAAGGAGACGAAAATGGACGATAAAAATCCGATGATCGACAAAATGCAGAAAGCGACGACCGAATTATTTGTTTTAAGTGCCCTTATGACGGAAGACATTTATCCCTATCGGCTTACAAAGGACATCAAAGCAATGACTTTCGGCTTAATAGAATATAGCGAAGCTGGTCTGTATCCCGTTATCAGTCGATTACTCAACGCCCAGATGATCTCCTCCTACACTGTTGCGCTTGAAAACGGGCGAAACCGCACGTATTATCATATTGAAGACAAAGGCCGGGCACACTGGCGATTATTAAAAAATGGCTATGACCAGTTTATTCGTATTTCTTATTTGATCACTGAAAAAAACGGCGATTAAAAATCGACCCTTCCGGAATATTCCGGAAGGGTCTCTGAATTAGCCGCAAAAATTTCTGTATAAGTATCACCACAGTTTTTGCATGTATATTTGGTAATTCCATCTTCGGTACATGTTGGCATTCTTTCATTCATATATTTTTTCTATGCACGGCTTTCTTTATACTCGGCGATGACAGCTTTTACCAGATTTTCGTCTGCATCTGCCCATTTTATGATATTCTCCATTGAGACACCGTCTGCATACATATTCAAAATAACTACTTTTTTATTCGTCCGTAAAGTGTACCCCTTGTCAAGGACAAATTAAGAAGAAGGGATTTGTTCTTTCTAGCCAGTAGATGGCTATATCAGTTTGTTTTATTACCTTCTTCATCATACATATCCGTAGAAGGGATTTTTCCCTTAATCGGATATATGCCTGTTGTTATATATTTATAGTATTCATTGGGAGAAAGCTTCGCTAATTCCCACTGATATCTATCATTGTTATAATAATCCATCCAATCGTCAATAATAGCACGAACCTCGCTATATGTTCCACATTCTTTTAGCCTGTCTCCTATATGATCCTTCATACGTCCAAAGAAACTTTCCTGAGGTGCATTGTCCCAACAATTTCCTCTTCTGGACATAGACTGTCTTAAGCCTTTATCTTTGACAAGTTGTATAAAACTGCAACTCGTATAATGGCACCCTTGATCACTATGTAAGATTGTTTTAGTTGTAAGGGAAACTCCATGCTTTTCTATCATCAGGTTGACTGTTTCCAAAACAAAATCCACTTCTAAAGATTCACTTAACACATACGATAAAATTTGTTTTGTAAAGGCATCTATAATTGCTGATAGATAGCAGAATCGACCATCAAATGGAACATAGGTTATATCCGTAAGCAATATCCTTCTCGGACCATATTTTTCAAACTCCCGTTTCACAAGATTATCGGCAACGTTATTAGTTTTTATTGCTTTTGCCATTCTTCTGTAAGGATTTGCTTTTCTTATGTTACACATAAGACCATATTTCTTCATCAATCGTCTTATTTTCTTGACATTCATAACAACTGGTGGATTCATATGCAACAATCTCATATAGATTCCTTGAGCCCCTTTGTCATAACCTCTGAAGCTATATGCAGCTAATACCAATTCAAAATCGGCTCTATCCTGTGCTTCTTTTTCTGCTCTTTTATCCGCTGAATGTACCCAGTTGTAATAACCGGATCTTGATACTCCTGCTATTTCACAGAGCATCTTAACTGACAATGTATTATTTGCTTTATTTATCGTCTCATGGATGATTTCAAATTTGCTTTCTGAAGTCTCCATGACTAATCTCTCTTCCTCGAATTGTCCGCAATAATAATTTTTTTTAAAAACTCTACTTCTTGTCTTAGATACAAAAGCTCGTTCTGCATACGTTCTATGGATTGCGGTGACGACAAATCCTCTTCATTTGTTGCTTTCATAGGAATTCTTTTTTGTCTGTTTTCGCCCTCGGTAAAGCCATTGCCCGATAGAGCCTGACGCTTTATTCTTTGCACAATGTCATCTATCTGTTTTTGTCCAAAGTACTCTAGATTATATCCAAAATCCAGAAGAATTTTTCTTGGAGCGTTACCAGCCTGATAGCTGATCCAAAAATCCTCTTTAAATTTAGCTGTAAAATAAAGCTTGTTCTTTGTCACATTAAGTGTGTACGGGTTAGCTTTGAGTTCCTTAATTTGTTTCGGTGTGTATTCTTTCATATTTCCTCCGATAGATACTTTTATTATACATCATCTACCAGAAGAAATCCCTTCTTTTATTGTCCACTAACCAGGATTTTATCCCTTCTTCTTGTGTCCATTTTTAAGGAACCCTTCTTCTTATCGTGTCCATTCTATGGGGTATATTTTAATTGCCGGCCTTCTTCGAGGCCTTTTTGAAGCCCCTCTTCCAGACCTTCTTCCTGCAGTTTCCTTAAATGCAGTTCCCAGGCATATTCAGAGTATAACATAGTGAGTACCTCCGCTTTATTCCGAATCAGAAACTCTTTGAGAACGTTATTGGAGATGCATTCTTCAACGGCTATCTCTACAGCGCGTTCACGGGTATAGCCGGAAGCTTCAACAAAATTGACGAATAGACATCTAATCCGGTCTCCAGAATATAGCCTTCATATAATCGGGCCATATAGGTGAGACCGCGTATTGGCATATTCGGGTTGAAGGAACTCTGATGCTCATATAAATTCAGAGTCGTGCCAATGAGAAAAGAAACGTCATTGCGATATCCAAGGAAAAGCGCACCGCTGAGGGTTGTAATCGTCAACAGGCCGGGGTCTGAATAGTTCGTCCCATTAATTGCATTGTAAAGGGATAGTGCTTCTGATGGGGAATTAAAAATCTGTTCGAACAGACTGGATAAAAAAGTTCTGTTCAGTGATTGAGAAGTTGCTGAAGCAGACAAGGATGCTGCGTAAGCAGCGGTATCTGCAGTTTTATCAGGTGTAAAGGTGGATGGCTGCCATTGTGCCATAAAATCTACCTCCATTTTACCATAAAACGAATTCATATACGAGTAATAAAAAACTTCAAAATATGATGCGCATCGTGTAAAAACATCATAACACATCAAAAACAAACTTCTCCTGAA
>OLNZ01000934.1_pt1 | contig 23990 bp, 27 predicted proteins | sample 1672981 | NCBI WGS metagenome assembly OLNZ01 (sample SAMEA3136743, study PRJEB25190) | human gut metagenome | biome: human gut; feature: human-associated habitat; material: faeces | place: Austria | collected 2013 | reverse complement strand
TTTTAATTGTAAAAACTGTTTTTTATTGATACCTCCTAAAAAGGGTTCACATCATATTTTTAACTGCTTTAATTTCAATGTTTGCCTTCACATGCGGAGTTAAAGCTGTAGAAGTAAAGACTGCTGAAGAGTTAAAAACTTGTTTAGCAAAAGATGGTAGTGTATGTACATTAAGCAAGAGCTTAGAGAATATAAGTACTATCGATTTAGCAGAAGTAAACGCCACTTTAGATTTAAATGGTAATAGTATTACTTTTGCTGAAAACAAAAGATTAAATATTAAAAAAGGAAATTTCATTATTAAAGGTAAAGGTAAAATTAGTGAAAGTAAACCTTCAACAGCACCAGTTGTTATTTATGGTTCCATAAACAAAACTGATACAAACTATACAACAGTTACTATTGAAAAAGATGTCATATTAGAAGGAAAGTATGGATCTTTTATTAGTCTTAATAAAGATAGTAATAATGTTTCACATGCTTATGGAACTACTGTCAACATTAATGGAACTTTAAAAGGAATAAAAGAAGGAGACTCAGGAGCAGGATTTTACATTAATGGACTACTACAGGATGTAGAAAATGCCCCAGTTATTAATATTAATAGTAGTGCTAATTTAAATGGTAATGGCGGTGCTATTTATGCTGCAGGTTATGCCGTTTGGAACATTAAAGATGCTAATTTAAATGGAAAAGAGTATGGTGTTGCACTAAAGGCTGGAAAATTTAATTTTAACAATACAAAAATTGAAAATAACGGCGAAAAAAAAGAAGGAACTTATAATGGTAATGGAGTTAATCCAGCAGGTGCTACTTTCCAAATCGAATCTAATAATTCATATATTGGAAAAATTGAAATCAATATTGATGGTGGTACATATAAGAGTGTAAATGGCGATGTAATATATCATTACATGGCACAAAAAGAAGGAACAACTCAAAAGGTTAATAATTCATTAACATCATTATCAATAAAAAATGGTACATTCAATGGTGAAATTAATCTTCTAGGTGAGGACACTAAAAATGTAACTATTACAGGAGGAACATTTAATACAGATGTTACAAAATTTGTTGGAAATAAATATGTAGTTAACAAAAATGGTAAAACATATGCAGTAGTAGAAAACAAAGTACTAGAAACTACTGATGAAAAAGTTATATTTGAAAGTGCAGAAGCTATTAGAAATGATTTAGTTTTAAATGTAACTGAAAAAAGTGAGGATGAAGTTAAAAAAGGTACTGAAAAAGTAACTGAAGTATATAAAGACAATAAAAAAGTAAAAGAAGTTAAATTAATTAATTTATATGAAATTAATGTTTTAAATGGCGATGGTAGAGTTGAAAAATTAGAAGATGGTAAATTTACAATTGCCATTGCAATTCCTGAAAGTGAGCAAAAATATGATGCTTATAAAGTTGTATATTTTGATGAAGATGGAAAATTAGTTGAAACTTTAGACGCTAAATTAGAAAATGGTAAAGTAGTATTTACAACAACTCACTTAAGTACTTATGGAATAGTTGGATATAATAATACAGTAACTCAAGGAGAAAAGAATCCTGAGACTTCTGACATGAACTTAGCCTTAATCCTTACTACATTAGGACTTGCTTCAGTAGGAGCAGTACTAGTATCAAGAAAAAAATTAGCTAAAGCAAATAGATAATTAGAATAGACAAAAAGTTGAAGTTGTAAAATAAAAGTAGACATAAAAGGAATGTGTCTACTTTTTTGATATAATAAAAGAAGAAAGGATAAAATAATATGAAAAGAAAAAGAGAAAAAAATAGAATTTGGACAACTAAAGAAAAAGAAAAAATTGTAATTCCAGTAATTGAATTTAAGAAAACGTTACAACAAACATGCAGAGAATATGACATAAGTAGTGGTTTATTAAGCAGATGGATAGAAAAATATAAAGCCGAGGGAATTAGTGGATTAGAAAATAAAAGGAAGCCAGGAAATCCAATGACAAAATATTTTACTACCAAAAAATTTAATAGTAAGGAAGAAGAATTAGAATACGAAAATATGAGATTAAAAATTGAGAATGAACGATTAAAAAAAGGTTACATTGTGAAAGGAGATGGTTCAATTGTAGTATTCAAGAAATAAAGCAAAAAGAATTTGAAATAATAGAATATTTTAGTAAAAACTATTCCGTAAAATCACTTTGTGAAATAATGAATATTTCTAGAAGTGGTTATTATAAATGGCTTAAAAATAAAAATATATTGAATCAATATGAATTAAATAGAAAACAATTAGGTGAATTAATATTAGATGTTCATGAAAGAAAACCCAGTTACGGATATCATAGAATAAGAAAAATTATATTAGATGAAACCGGTTGGGTTGTTTCTGATAATCTAGTACATAAGGTATGTAAATCATTAAACATCAAATCTAAAGCTAAACATTATAAATATAAGAAACCTGGAGAAGAATCAATTAAATTTTATAACGCAATAAATGGTAATTGGAAAACAACACGACCATTTGAAAAAATAGTTTCAGACACAACAAAGATATGGTTTAAAAGAAAACCGTATGATTGGACGTTTTATTTAGATGTTTTTAATAATGAGATAGTTGGTTATGATGTTAGGGAATCAATGTATGGTAATGGTATATTAAATCATAAAAATGCCCTAAATTATAAGCTGAATGAAAAAATAAAAAGAGGATATAAAGACCTTGATACAATTTTTCACACAGATCAAGGTTCTGTATATTCCTCGGTGTCATTTAACAATATACTTAATTCTTATACTATAACACGTTCAATGTCGCGAGCCGGAACACCAACTGATAATCCAGTTATTGAATCTAAAAATGGTTGGCTCAAAAAAGAAATGTATATTGACTTTGACATAAATAATTATAACACAGTTCAGGAATTTATTGATGATATAGTTTATGATAACAATAATTTACGGCCAAGTTACGCTTTAAATTATAAAACCCCAGTTGAATATAGAAATCAACTAGGATTTAATTAATGTTCTTTTATTGTCTACTTTCTATTGACAAGTTCAACAAAAAGTCTATTCTTTTTCTTTACAATATTAGAAAAAGATAGTACAATTATAATAGGTGATAATGTGAAAGATAACAATTATGACGATATCCCAATAAATGAAGAATATATACCTAGACATGCTAGTAATGATAATAGTTTAAATTATAACAAAGATAGAAATGCCGCTATTCATAATTGGAATGAAGAATTTACGAGACAAAACAATTATAATACTAGTAGTACAGATTATAAATCTAATAATATACTTGATAATTTAGATAAAATAGATTATTCAAAGTATTATAAAGTAGATATGGATTCTAATATTGAAGAAGATATAAAAGAAGAAAAAGAAATAAAACAAACTAAGCCTAAAAAGAAAAAAAATAGTAAATGGCCTTGGATAATATTACTAATAATATTTATCATTATAATAATTATCAGTAGTCTTAAAATAATATTATGGCTTAAAGATAATAAAAAAACCTCTAATACTATTAAAGAAATAAATACTATTACTGATGTTGTAGAAAAAGAAGATGATGAAAATACTGAACTAGTTAATGAAGAAGAAGATAAAACTAGTGATTACTGGTATTATATTAAATTTCCATTAATTGATGTAGATATAAATAAATTAAAAGAAAAGAATAATGATACTGTTGGTTGGATTAATGTCAACAATACTAATATAAATTATCCATACGTTCAAGGAAAAGATAATAATTATTATCTAGAGCATTCATATGATAAAAAGTATAACGAGGCCGGATGGGTATTCTTAGATTATCGAAATAACAAAACATTATCTGATAAAAATAATATATTATATGCTCATAGTAGATTAGATAAAACAATGTTTGGATCTTTATCTAAAACATTAAAATCAAATTGGTATAACAACAAAGACAACAATATCATAAGATTGTCTACAGAAACAGAGAATACCTTATGGCAGATATTTTCTGTATATAAAATACCAGGAGAAAGTTATTATATAACTACTAACTTTAGTAATGATAATGACTATCAAAAGTTTTTAAACACTATTAAAGGAAGGAGTATACATGATTTTAATACTACATTAACTACCGAAGATAAAGTATTAACTTTAAGTACCTGCTACTCTGACACTGAAAGAACCGTAGTACATGCTAAGCTAATTAAAAGGAGTGCAAGATAATATCCTTTATAATCAAATTCAGAGTAATAAGATATAATCCTTGGTATACAACATAATAAATAGAAAAAATACAAAAGAAATTACATAATATGTAGTAATTTCTTTTTTTTTGTGATAAAATTATAAGGAGGTGTGAAGAAATGAAAGCAAATAGAACAATGACAAGAGAAAATGCTATGAGAGTATTATATCAAATATTTTTATATAAAAAGAATAAAATAGAATATACAGTAGAAAATACAATAAATGAATATATGGATAATATGCCATTAGAAGATCGCAAGACGATTAATATAGAATTCCTAAAAGAATTAGTAGAGGGAGTACTAAATAATATAGATGATATTGATAAAGAAATATCTAAATATTTAGAAAATTGGACAATAGATAGATTAGGCTTAACAGATCAAGCAATTATTAGAATATCAGTATATGAATTATTGTATACTGATACTCCTAATCTAGTTTGTATAAATGAAGCAATTGAATTATCTAAAAAGTATTCTGATGAGAAAGTATCAAAAATGATTAATGGTGTTCTAGATAAAATATATCACGAAGTAGAGGATAAAAGTGAGTAATTATAAAATAATAGAATACAAAAAATCATTAGATGCACTATATAAAAATAAAACAATTACATCTTTAGGGCGATATAAAAGTTCTTTTTATATTAATAGAAGAAAATTGTTTTTTAAAGAAGAAACTACTCAAGAAAATCATGAACTTTTAGGTTCTCTAGTAGCGGCTTTTTTAAACATAAATACCGTAAGTTATGAACCCACTATTATCAAAACCAGTTCAAGACAAATAAAAGGTTTAACCTCAAAAGATTACCGTAAGGATGGATATACACTAGTAAGATTTGATAAATTACTAGGAGATAAAGAAATGACATTAGATAACATCTATAATTCTTTAATTATCTATTTTAATGATTATTCAAATAAAGAACAAATAGTAGATAGAATATATAATGAAGTAATAGAACATTATATGTTAGATCTACTTATAGGTAATAATGATAATGGTAAATATAATTATGAAATGATGGTAAGTAAGGATGATGCCCAATTATCACCATATTCTGATTTTGGTATGACTTTTAATTTTACTTCTACTAGATTACTAGTGGATGATAACATGGATAATTCTATATATAACAATTTACAAAAACTATTAGAAAACAAAGACTATTATAATAAGTTCATAGCAATGTATAATAAATTAAACCCCTTTGTTTTAGAAGAGTTAATTAATAACTCAAAGAAAACAAAAGGATTTAATATAGAAGATAATTTTAAAAATATAATTTTCTTATCATATAGTAAACATTATATGTTAACAAGAAATATACTAGAAATGTTAAGAAATAAGAATAAAGTAAAATAGAAGAAAGGAAGAAATAGTGTGATTACTAAAAAAGCAGGATGCTTTTTAATAAATAAAGAAACTAAAGAAATTGCTTTAATTTATAGACAAAAGCAAAATGATTATTCATTTCCAAAAGGACATGTGGAAAAGGGAGAAACATTAGAAGAAACTGCTATAAGAGAAACAGCAGAAGAAACAAAAAGAATTGCAAAAATATTAGATGAATATCCCCCTTTTGTAGAAGAATATACAACACCACAAGGAGAAAATTGTGTTTGTTACATGTTTTTTGCAGTAGATAAAGGAGCAAGTGCTAATAACTGTGAAGATACACATGATGTTATATGGACACCATTTGCTAATGTAGAAGAAATATTAAACTATGACAGTTTAAAAAATACTTGGAAGGCTGCTAAAAGCATAATAATAGAAATATTAGAGAGGTAAATATATGAATAATAACTATATAACTATAACTGAAATAAATAGATATATAAAAGAAATAATAAATGAAGATTTACTTCTTAGAAAAGTATATCTAAAAGGAGAAATATCTAATTTTAAAGCACATTCTAGAGGACATTATTATTTCACTTTAAAAGATGAAACATCTAGAATAGCGGCTGTTATGTTTTCTTTTAATAACAAGAATTTAAAATTTACACCATATGATGGTATGAAAGTATTAGTAACTGGAAAGATAGATGTCTATGAAGCTTCTGGATCATATCAAATATATGTTGAAGATATGGCTCCTGATGGAGTAGGAGCTTTATATGTAGCCTTCGAGCAGCTAAAGAAGAAACTTCAAGCTGAAGGATTATTTGATAAAGATAAGAAGAAAAAAATAAGGAGAGTACCAAATACTATAGGCATAGTAACATCTCCTACTGGGGCGGCTATTAAAGATATATTAACAACAATTAAGAGAAGATTTCCCGTATGTAATACCATTTTATTTCCTGCTCTAGTACAAGGAGAAAATGCCGCTAATGATATAGCAAATAAAATAAAACTAGCTAATGAAGTAAAAGATATATATGGAATAGATACCCTAATAGTAGGCCGTGGTGGTGGTTCATTAGAAGACTTATGGCCCTTTAATGAAGAAGTAGTAGCAAGAGCCATCTATGATAGTACTCTTCCGGTAATATCTGCTGTTGGTCATGAGATAGATATAACAATATCTGACTATGTAGCAGATTTAAGAGCACCAACTCCTACAGCAGCGGCAGAACTAGCAGTACCAGATATAAATACAATAATAACTTATTTAAATACTGTAAGTAATAGAAGTAATACAGCATTAAATAACATTATAAGTAATAATTATCAAAGATTAGAAAGTATAAAAAATAGTTATATTCTAACTAGACCTATAACTATGTATGAAATTAAAGAACAAAAATTAGATATTCTAATAGATAATTTAAATAAAAGTATTAATAAAATACTTGAAGATATTAAAATAAAACTATATACTTATAGTAATAGTTATATACTAAATAATCCTGATATGTTATATAAATATAGTAGTCAAAAACTAGATCATATCATATCTAAATTAGAAGTATTAAATCCTCTTAATACTTTAAATAGGGGATATGCTATTATAAAGAAAGATAATAAAGTATTATCTAGTATAAAGAATATAAATAATGATGATATCATAAAAATATCATTAAAAGATGGAGAATTATCTAGTAAAGTAATAAAGGTAGGTGACTAAAATGGCTAAAGAAAAAGAAGAATTAACATTTGAAGAAAAAATTAAATTACTTGAAGAAATAGTAAAAGAATTAGAAAGTGGAGAAGTACCTTTAGATGATGCAATAAATAAATATACTGAGGCTATGAAATTAGCTAAAGAATGTTCTGATAAATTAAATAAAGTATCTGAAAAAGTAAATAAAATTATGACTGAAAATGGTAAATTAGAAGATTTCACAGTAAGTGAATAATCTTCTTTTTTCTTATCCACGTGGGCTTTAAATAAACTTAAATTTTCCGTGGTATGATAAAGCCTATACAATAGTCTCTATCATAAACAATTGTATGTGTATATAAATTAAAATAATAGTCAATTATATATTGACTATTTACTACTGTTATAGAAGAGTTTATAGGTAACACCAATAAGGGGTGTTTCCAATGTCTCTGATTCAGGAAATATGTTTTTTACCTGTGGCTCACTACGGGGCGCAGTTTCATATGATGGTACTAAAATAGATACAAGTATGGCTAATTATACAACAGGATATTTGACATATAAAGCAAATACCAATTAGGAGAATATAATAAATTATCAGAAAACTATTGACAACAAATACTAAAAGTAATAAAATTAAATAGACATTTGCTTAAGAAAAAATTTATCTTTAAAATGAAGAACTACAAGTATTATATAACTGTAGTTTTTCGTCATATCAAGTAGAAGGAGGTATATATTTATGAAGATAGAGAGAGAAGAATTTGAAAGGGAAAGAAATTATTTAAACAAAACAGTAAGTCTAATTAGAAAGAAAATATCTAAATTAGGACAAGAGTTATTTGATGATGACTCTAAAGTATTAGAATTTAAAAAACTAATATGGGATACTCATACCGAAATGGATCCTAATGAAATGCGTAGCATGATGGCTGAATCAGATTTACAAGTATCAATAATGCAAAGTAAAGGTAATTATCTTCAAAGATTATTTAGAATCCAAAATAAACCATATTTTGGTTCAATTAGATTTAAAGAAGATGGTAATGAAGAAGAAGATAATATTTATATAGGTATTACTCATGTTGAAGATAAACTAGATTATTATGTCCATGACTGGAGAAGTCCAATATGTAGTATGTTCTATGACTATGAAACAGGACCTGCTTCATATAAAGCACCATCTGGTATAATAAAAGGTAATATAACTAAAAAAAGACAATATATAATAGAAGATGCGGAATTAAAACATATCTTTGATAACGATCTAAATATTAGCGATAGTTTGTTACAAGAAGTATTAGCAGAAGAATCTTCAGATAAAATGAAGAATATTGTTAATACCATTCAAGAAGAGCAAAACAAAGTAATAAGAAATACCGAAGATAAAAACTTAATCGTTGAAGGAATAGCAGGTTCAGGAAAAACAAGTGTAGCTCTACATAGAATAGCCTTCTTATTATATAGAATACCTAATTTAACTTCAAGTAATGTAGTAGTATTTACTCCTAATAAAGTATTTTCCGAGTACATATCTAATGTCTTACCAGAACTAGGAGAAGATAATACCTATGATATGACCTTCTATGATTTATTATGTCAGAATATCAATGAATATAAAGATATAGAAAACTTTACTGACTTTATATCTAGATATTATAAAGGTAATGTAGATAATTATGACATGGTCAAATATAAACAATCAGACGAAATAATAAAAGATATTGATAACTATATAAATAACTTACTAAGTACTATTAAATTTAATGACAAATTAGAATATGATAATTTTATCGAAATAGATACTGAAGAATTAAATAATATGTTAAATTATAAATATAATAGATTTCCTTTATTCGAAAGAATAAAAGAAATGTCTAAGAGAATAGCAAGTAATAATTATGAAGGTAGTACTAAGAATGCTAGTTCTATAGAAAAGAAATTAAAAGAATTACTAAATATAAAACTAGATTTAAAAGATATATTTAATAATTTTTATCAAAGTGAATACTCTAAATATAAAGATAAAGTAAATGATAAATGTTTATATTATGAAGATGCTTGTATTTTCTTATATATAAAGAGTTTATTAGTAGGTTTTAATACTAACCATGTAATAAAAGAAATAGTAATAGATGAAGCTCAAGACTATAATAAACTTCAATATCTAATTATAAAGAAAACATTTAAAACAAGTAATTATACCATCTTAGGAGATACAAATCAAACAATTAATCCATATTACAAATATGATTCACTAGAAGAATTAACTAGTATCTTTGAATCTTCTAAGTATATAACTCTTACTAAGACATATCGTTCTACTGGTAAAATTATTGATTATACTAATAAAATATTAGGTTTAAATCATGTTACTGCTATTAGAAATGATAAAGCTAGTGATATAATATTTAGAAATAATATTACCAAGAATGACTTCTTAGCAGACATAAATAATTTAAAAACTACTTCTAAAAGTATAGCTATAATTACTAAAAATGATAGTGAAGCTGAAGAAGTATATAATATGTTAAAAGATGACCTAGATATAATGCTAATAGATGGTTTCGGTCATATAAAAAGAGACTTAGTAGTAGTGCCTTCTTATGTAGCTAAGGGACTAGAATTTGACTCAGTAATTATCTATACAGATAAGGATAATAAATACCAAGAAAAAGACAAATATTTGTTCTATGTGGCATGCACTAGAGCCCAACATAATCTAATAATTTACAATAATTCTAAGTAATTTTAAAAAAACATTTAGCCCTTATAAAATAAGGACTTATAAATTTCTATTTGACAAAGAATTCCATTTGTGCTAAGATAATAAACGTCCGCTAAAAAAATGAGGTGTAGAAGTGAAAAAGCATAAAATGGAAATTGCAGCACTGACTCTATTACTTGGGGTTCTATGTTATGCATTTTACGATTGCAATATTAAGGGGAGCGAACAAGAAGTTGTTTTAAGTAACGAATTGCTCTCTATGAGAGAAATAAAAAACAAAGAAGACATAACCATGGAAATGTTATCTTTGCCTACAGAAGAGTTGTTAAAACAACAAAACGAAAATGTAAAAGAAGAAAGTGATACAAAAGCAAAAGAAGAAGTACAAGTTGAAACTTATGAAGAAGTAACAAGTGAAAAGGAAGTATATAGTATTAATCTAGCGGCAAATAGTGAAAATGAAGTTCCTTATAACGAAATTATTTCTAATCAAGTAGTAAACTATGCTCTTCAGTTTGTCGGAGGTCCTTATGTATATGGAGGCAACTCTCTAACTAATGGTACAGACTGTTCAGGATTTACAAAATTAGTATTTGCTAACTATGGTGTATATCTGCCAAGATCAGCACCAGAGCAAGCCTATGCTGGAGTACATGTTGATTTAAGTGACATCAAACCAGGAGATATTATCGTATCGGGTTACGATGGAGTAGTATGTCATGCAGCACTATATATTGGTGATGGAAAACTAGTTCATGCTCTAAACTCTAATGTCGGAATAGTAGTAACTAGCATGTATATAATGCCTATCATTGATGTCAGAAGAGTAGCCTAATTTGACAAATATAGTGAAATCTGCTATAATATAACTCGTCTTTTTCAAAAAGGCGGAAAGAAGTGAATAAAATGAAACCAAGCGCGCTCATTAGAGTAGGAATGGCTTCAATGTTAACTTTAGGATTTGCATCAAGTTTATTTTACTATAATGAAATTAACAAAAAGAATGAAATAGTAATGACGGAAGAATTATATAATCCGTCAGTATATAAAGAAGAAGTAGTAGAATTAAATCTTTCAAATGAAGAAGAACCTGCTACCGAAGTAGTACCTGAAAGAGTTGAAGTATATGATAATTTAACTATCGAAGAATTAGCTGATAAGTTAAATAGAACATTATCATCAGATTTATCAGGTAAAGGAGAATCATTTGCTAAGTATTCAATAGATTTAGGAGTAGACCCATATCTAGCAGTAGCAATAGCTATGCATGAAACAGGATGTACTTGGAATTGTTCTTATTTAGCAAAGACATGTAATAATGTTGGTGGTCAAAAAGGATCTGGTTGTGGTGAATACCAAGCCTTTGAAACATTAGAAGATGGTATTTACGGTTTTATCCTAAATATCAAGAATAAATATGTTGATTATGGATTAATGACTGCTGATGAGATGAATCCTAAATATGCCGAAGATCCAACATGGTCTTCAAAAGTAAATAATTATATTGAGAAAATTAAAAATAACTAGGAAGAAGCCTTCCTAGTTATTTTTAATATTAACATAGTAAAAGTCCTAATTTGACAAATATTATTAAATCTGCTATAATAAGGGACGTTTCTTTGAAAAAGCGGAAGAAGCAAAACTAATGATTGTGGTGTAATGACTATAGAACTATGACAGTGGGTGGCCCACGTGGTTATTTGATTTCAGTATACTCTATGATCTCAACTGGATCATCTGAGTAATAGATATCTACTTTATAGATTTTGTTTGGGTCTATATCTTGTAGATTGTAACTCTCGAATATTTCTTGAGTACTAGGTCCAAATGGTTCCTTAGTAGATTCATGTTTAGCATTAGCTAAGAATCTAGTTAATAGTTCCATGTCTGTCATAGTTTGCATAGTTTCACTTCCTTTCTGTGTTATAATATTTATTGAGTAGTTTTTAGACTTGCTCAGGTCTCTTAATAATTTGTACTATGTAATCATCAGAGTATTCTTTTGAGTTGGCTTTATAGTAGTCTAATTGTTTCTGGCTCTTTGGGACTGTGATATGTAGAAAGTAATTTATTGCTAATATTATGAAGATGCTTAAAATAGTGAATTAAAAAACTTTTTCAGAAGAACAAAAAAACAAATGAAAAGAAAACTAATCGATTAATAAAATCTTAGTTATAGTAGTAAACATATCGTGATTATAAAATCACTTTCCTTTCTAATAAATGTTTTAAATAATTTATAGACTCATTAAGTTTACTATTTATTTAATTCTTTCGTTTGTATAGTTGATTTAGAATTTGGAACATTTGTAAAATATTATACAAAGAGGTAATATGGTATTATTTTGCTGAATATATTGTTCCATTTTCTTTTTTTGTTAATTAAAAAGTTAAGTACAGCACTTTTGCTATAATGTGCTTTTTATGATATAATACAAGTGGTGGTGATGTTATGAAACCAATAGACTATGATAGATCAAAAGGAAGTTTTACGATTAAATACCTTGAAGATGGAGAAATATATAGCGGAACAATAAATATTGATGATAAATCATTAAAAACCGAAAAATTAGTAAAATATATAATTGATAATGAAGAAGGTAGTACCTTCACTTTCAAAGCAAACGACAAAAGTCAATCTGAGAATATACTTTTAGTCAAAAAAGACATAGATATTGTTTTTGAAGAGATAAATGAAAATAATTATTTTGATTTTCTTTTTGAAGATGAATTTCTTGAGGATGAATTTAAAAATGTTAGCCAAGATAGCCGAGAAAATCAATTAAATTCAGATAATATATATTTTCAATTTTATTATAATCCTAAAGAACATAACAAACCAGGCGCACCATCATACGAGATAATAATGGGATTAAAAAGGTTTTCACAAGTTGAATATAAAAAATTAAAAAATATATTTATTTCTAATTTCTTAAAAAAATTTGATAATGATTTGTTAGATTATGACATTATTGTTTGTGTACCATCTCATTGTATGGGAAACTATAATGATAATTCATTAGCCAGAATGATAGAAGAAATATCTAAAATTCATATCTATGTCAATGGTAAAAAAAAGATTTACACAGATGGTAGTCAATATTTATTAAGATATAAAACAGTACCAGAACAAAAGACACAGAAAAAGCGTTATGAAGGTACACATTTAGATAGTGTTAAATTAAAAGAAAATATTAATATAAGTGGAAAAAATATAATTTTAATCGATGATATTACAACAAGTGGTTCTTCGTTAAGAGCATGTAAGGAAATACTGGAAGATGCTGGTGCAAATAAAGTTATTTGTTTTGCTTTTGGTAAAACGGTAAAACAAAACTAGTTAGGAGGAACTAAGAATGTCTGAATATATTATTGCATTACTTAAGTGTAAAGGAATTGGTAATGTTAAAGTTATGAATTTTGTTTTAAAATATAATAAAAATATCACTGACATTATAAAACATTTAAATGAAATAGTTTCATCAAGTAATATTGAATTATTTAATAATTATTTAGAAGATGCTAAACTTGAAATTTTGCAAAATAAAAATAATGGAATAAACATAATTAGTATTTTAGATAATAATTATCCTAACAAATTATTAATGATAAAAGAACCTATCTTATATTTATACTACAAAGGTGACATTTCTTTATTACATAATACATCTATTGCCATAATAGGAAGTAGAAATATAACTGAAGAAGATGAAATTTTAACTAGAAACGTAGCAAAAAAAGTTTCCGAGCAAGGAATAACAGTTGTTAGTGGTTTAGCGTTAGGAACAGATGCTAATGCACATATTGGTTCACTAAGCAAAAAAGGTAAAACAATAGCAGTCTTACCATCGGGATTAAATATTATTACACCTAGTAGTAATAAAAAAATTTTTGATAACATTTTGAAAAACAATGGACTAATTATTTCCGAATATACATACAATATGCCTCCAACAAAATACACTTTTGTAAAAAGAGATAGAATAGAGACTGCGGTAAGTGATGCTATAATGGTAATAAAAGCAAATGAGAATAGTGGAACTATGAATGCTGTTAGAACAGCCTTAGATTCAAAAAAGTATGTAACACAGTATTATTTGAATATCAATAAATATATTTTTAATAAATTTAAGAATGAAGACAACGATATATTTAACGTTATTAAAGAAGCCAAGAAACAAGAATATGATATTAAAATAAATACTGATTATAAACAAAAATCTTTATTTGATTAATTAAGAAGATACTATATTATCTTCTTTTACTTTATTTTATCTAAGTTAGAAAGTTTACACCCTAAATATAATATCTTATTATTGTTTACTTATAGACTAAGAATTAGGCTATAAGTAATATGAAATGACCTAGGCATTTCATATAAAAATAAACTAATATCTATAATTCTACTTTAATTTTATAAGTAAATATGATATTATATATATGGTGATAAAAATGCATAGAGAACTAATAACAATAGGACCAATAACAATATATTGGTATTCAGTAATAATAATAACCGCTATTGCAATAGGAATATATTTCTCATCAAAAAAAGCAGAAAAGAATGGACTGGGAAAAAATTTCTTATTAGATTTAATATTTTATCTAATACCAGTAGGAGTACTAGGAGCAAGAATATATTATGTAATATTTAACTATTCAGTATTTAAAGGAAACTACTTAAGTATCTTTAAAATATGGGAAGGAGGTTTAGCCATCTATGGAGCAGTAATATCTTCAATAATATTTATAATATATTATTGTAAAAAGAAAAATAAAGATATCTATCTAACCCTAGATACCTTAGTACCATATCTAATATTAGGGCAAGCCATGGGTAGATGGGGTAACTTTATCAATAAAGAAGCCCATGGAGCCATAACAACCTATGAACACTTAAAAAGCTTACATATCCCTAATTTTATTATTGAAGGAATGAAAATAAATGGTTTCTACTACATACCAACATTCTTATATGAATCAGTATGGTGTATAATAGGCTTTATAATATTATTAATAGTAAGAAAGAAAGATAACTTTAAACATACCGGTCTATTATTATATATATATTTTATCTGGTATGGAATAGGTAGATTAATAATAGAGGGTTTAAGAACAGATAGCCTATATTTAGGAGTATTTAGAATAAGTCAAATAGTATCAATAATATTAATATTAATAGGAATAATAGGAATAATATATAGGAGGATTAAATGGAAGAACATAAAGTAGTAATATTAGGCTCAGGAATAGCAGGTATGACTGCGGGTATTTATTTAAAAAGAGGAGGACTAGATGTCCTAGTAGTTGAAGATAATATCCCAGGAGGAGTATTAAACGAAATACCAAGTATCGAAAACTATCCCGGTTATGAAGAAATATCCGGTCCTGATTTAGCCATGAATATATATAATCAATTAACTAAACTAGGAGTAAAAATATTAAATAAAAAAATAACAAGTATCGATTTAGATAACAAAATAATAAATAACAATATCAAATACGAATACCTAGTAATAGCAACAGGTAGAAAAAGTAGAATGCTATCTCTAGAACATGAAAAAGAATTACTAGGAAAAGGAATAAGTACATGTGCCCTATGTGATGGTTTCTTCTATAAAGATAAAAAAGTAGCCGTAGTAGGAGGAGGCTCTTCTTCCCTTACCGAAGCATTATATCTATCAAAAATATGTAAAGAAGTAATAATAATCCATCGTAGAGATAAATTAACCTCTGATAAATATTTAATAGATAAAGTAAATAGTACTAAAAATATTAAAGTACTATATAATAGTAATATAACTAAGTATAATCAAAATAACAATAAATTAACCTCAGTAACAATAAATAATAAAGATAACTTAGAAGTAGAAGGAGTATTCTTAGCCATAGGTAGTACTCCTAATAGTGAAATATTTAATGTAAATAAAGATAATAACTATATAATAGTAGACTCTAATTACATGACTAATATAGATAAAGTATATGCAATAGGAGATGTAATAAAAAAAGATTATTACCAGTTAAGTACAGCCGCTAGTGATGCCGTAGTAGCAGCTTCAAATATAATAAAAAGAGAAAATAAAAACTTATAAAACATTTACAAATAGATAAAATTATGATATCATTAAATTGTAATAATTGAAGGAGGAGAAAAATATGGATATTGGAACAATAATTATTATCATAGTAGTAGGAGTTTTACTTATTCTAGTATTTTATGCTATTGGCGTATACAATAACTTAATAAATGCTAGAAATAAAGCAAAAGATCAATTCTCTCAAATAGATGTACAATTAAAGAGAAGAAGTGATATGATTCCTAATTTAGTAGAAACAGTAAAAGGATATGCTAAACATGAAGAAAAAACATTCAAAGAAGTAGTTGAAGCAAGAAATAAAATGGCTACTGCTAGTGGCATTAATGAAGAAGTAGAAGCATCTAATGCTGTAACAAGTGCATTAAACAAATTATTTGCTTTGTCTGAAGCCTATCCTGAATTAAAGGCTAATGAAAACTTTATGTCATTACAAGCTGACTTAAAAGAAACAGAAGACAAAATCAGTTATGCTAGAGGATTTTATAATGATACAGTTCTAACTTATAACAATTTAAGAGAACAATTTCCATCAAGTATAATAGCTTCTATGTTTAAATTTGAAAAATTAGAGTTCTTTAATGCTGATGAAAAAGATAGAGAAAATCCACAAGTGAAATTTTAGGACTTATTAATTATAAGTCCTTTTTTGATAGGAGTGAATAAAAATGAAAAAAATAATATTTACCTTGGTATTATTCTTAGTACCCAGTATCATCTTAGCCAATGAAATAAATAATATTGATATGAAAATATATGTTGATAATAATGGTACTGCCCATGTAACCGAAGAGTGGACTACTAAACTAAATGAAGGTACTGAAGGTTATAAACCATATTACAATTTAGGAGAAAGTAAAATAAGTAATTTTAAAGTAAGTATGAATGGGAAGGAATATACTTATAATTCTGATTATGATATTAATGCTTCATTTAATGAAAAAAAATATAAGAATGGCTTTCACTATATAGACAATGGTGTAGAATTATGTTTTGGTATAACAAACTATGGTAAGAATACTTATACCCTAAGTTATGATATCAGTAACTTTGTAGTAAATACCAGTGATAATTATCAAATGATTTACTGGACATTATTTCCTTATGACTATAACCCATCACCCGAAAGAGTATATATAAAAATATATAGTGATTTCAAATATGCAGACACATTAGATGTATGGGGTTATGGCAAATATGGAGCTCCAACTTATGTATATGATGGCTATATCGAAATGGATTCCGAATCAACAGTCACTAGTAGTGAATATATGACTATTTTAGTAAAGTTTCCCGAAAATACTTTTACATTAGATACAGCAGTAGATAAAACATTTGATGAATATTTAAATATGGCTAATGAAGGAGCTACTACTTATAAGGTACAAAAGAAAAACTTTTTTCAAAAATTATTAAGTTATATACCAGTTTTAATTAGTGTTTTTATTCCATTTGCGATAGTGTTTATTGCTATAAGAAGTTCCATAGTAAATGGTTATGGTTATAAAAATAATAAAGTAATTAATAAAAAAGAAACACCATTATTTAGAGATATTCCATGTAATAAAGATATTTATTATGCTAATACATTAACAAAATTAAATAATGAAATATTTACTGGCTATAAAGAAACTAATATATTTGGAGCTATAATTTTAAAATGGGTTAAAGAAAATAAAGTTAAATTTATTAATCAAACTAAAGGTGTTTTTAATAAGGAAACTAGTAGTATTGATTTAACACTTAATCCTACATTTGATAATGTTTTAGAAAAAGAATTGTTTGATATTATGCATGAAGCAAGTATTGACGGTATATTAGAAACCAAAGAATTAGAAAAATGGAATAATAAACACTATACGAAGTTTTTTGATTTATTTGAAAGGATTAATAAAATTGAAATAGAAAAATTAAAACAAGGTAATCATATATATACTAGAACTAATAAAGAAGAATGTAAAAGAAAGAATATTATGGATGATACTATATATGAAGAAAGTGTTAAATTATATGGACTTAAGAAGTTCTTAGATGAATTTTCTAAAATTGATACTAGAGAAGTACTTGAAGTACATATATGGGATGAATACCTAATGTTTGCTTATATATTTGGAATAGCGGATAAAGTAGCAAAACAATTAAAAAATTTATATCCTGAAGTACTAGAAGATCCAAATAATTATATTGATTTAGATACTATTCTTTATATAAATTACCTATCGAATCGTTCAGTAAATGCTGCTAGTACTGCTAGGTCAAGAGCAGAGTCATATTCTTCTGGCGGTGGTGGCTTCTCTTCTGGTGGCGGAGGAGGCGGTTCCTTCGGAGGAGGAGGCGGTGGCGGTGGCTTCCGTTAATACCTATATTCTTAACAATAAAGAATATCCAATAGAGATAATAAGAAAGAATAATAAGAATACTTATTTAAGAGTAAAAGAGGGTAAGATAATAGTAACAACAAATTATCTTACTTCTTCATTTACAATAAATAAATTAATTAAAGATAATACTTCCTTTATAAATAAAGCCTTATTAAAAGATGATCAAAAAAAAGAAGATACCTCTTTTAAACTATTTGGAATAACTTATGATATCGTATATGGTTTTCCAAATACCGAAATAGAAGATAATAAAATATATACCAAAGATGAAAAAACACTAAACAAATATTTATCTAAGTATATAACCAATATTTATAAAGAAAGATTAGACCATTATTACAATATCTTTGAAGAACAAATCCCCATTCCTAATCTAAAAATAAGAAAAATGACCAGTAGATGGGGAGTATGTAATATAAAGAATCATAATGTAACATTAAACTCAGAATTATCAAAATATAATATCGAATGTTTAAACTATGTAATAGTCCATGAATTATCCCATTTTATTCATCCTAATCATTCAAAAAATTTCTGGCTACAAGTATCTAAGTATTATCCAAATTATAAAGAAATAAGAAAGTATTTAAAAAATACTTAGTAGGAGGCAGTATGAAATATAATTTACCATATCCGGCATGGAAAGATAACAACTTAAATTACCACTACCAAGAGTATGATATCAATAAAAATAGTTTTGAAGTAACTAATCATTCACTAGTAGATAGTTTATCTAGTCTAGCAGGCATTTCCCTATATTATTCATTTAATCACAAATATAATAATAAACTACAACATGATCATGCTCATTCATTTGAAGAAGTAGTAGATATTCTATATTTACATCCAGAATCCTTTTTCTTAAATAAAGAAGATAAAAAGTATTATAATAAAAGTGAATTAATGTATTTAAAATATCTTCAAAAATATCTTCTCTTTAATGGAAGAACAGATTTAGATAAAATAACAACAGAGTCATGCAATAACCCACTAGTGGACACTTTATCTAAATGCTCAGGTTATTATACTTGCTCAAGAAGACAATGCAAATTAATTCTCAGTAGCAGATTATCAGAGACATTTACTATAACTAGTATTAATTATGACATAAAATCAAGTAAAAGAATATTAAGAACAAATGATGGTGATATACTTGGTATCATAGAAGTGACTCCTACTAAATATAAAAAATTAGAAGAATTAGATAATAATGACTTAGACTATAAATCACTAGGATATAAAGAATTAGAAACATTTAAAAAATATATTAATGATAACTATGATACTAAAGATATTATAATATGCATAAACAGTATTAATGTAATAGAAAAATTTAAGTAAGCATCTTGTATGCTTATTTATTTTATTCATAATTCTAAATAGTAAAAAAGTCAAATAAAAAAATTGACATAGCAACATTAGTATAATATAATTTAATTATACAAAAGCAAAGGTGAATAAATTATGAAATATAATATGAATTTAAATAATGGCCCATTCAAAAGTATCAAAAATGGCACTAAAGTAATAGAGTTAAGATTAAACGATGAGAAAAGAAAGCTACTTAAAGTAGGAGATGAAATAGAAATTACTAATAGAGATACAAATGAAAAGTTATTAGTAGATATCATAAATCTATATAACTATGCTAGTTTTGATGAATTATATAAACACCTTGATAAAATAGAAATGGGCTATACTGCTGATGAAGTAGCAGATCCCAAAGATATGGAAACCTACTATTCTAAAGAAGAGCAAGAAAAGTATGGCGTATTAGGAATAAAAATAAAAGTAAAAAGTAGGAGATAATAGAATGGTAGATAATTATAAAGTAATAACACTATGTGGTTCTACTAGATTTAAAGATGAGTTCTTGCAGACTCAAAAAGATTTAACCTTACAAGGAAATATTGTAATTTCAGTAGGATTATTCGGTCATGCTGGCGACTCTGAAGTATGGGAAAATATGGATGAGGGAACTCTTACTAAAACTAAAGAAATGTTAGATGATATGCATAAAAGAAAGATTGATATGGCCGATGAAATCTTTGTTATAAATGTAGGTGGCTATATTGGCAATAGCACTAGATCAGAAATTGAATATGCTAAAGAACATGGTAAAATAGTAAGATACTTAGAAGATGATTTAAATAAAGATAACATAAATAATATGGTATCTTTAGAAGAATATAAAAACTACTTAGTTAATTTTTATAGTTGGCCAATGGATGGTGCTAAATCATTTATAAAAAAGAGAAAAGAAATTTTAACTAATAAGTATTCTGATAGTTATTTGTTAAGAATAATTTCTGATACCAATAGTTTTGTTAAAGATGTTTTAATATCAGATACAATAGATTATGGATATTTTAAAATCGAAGTTAATGATGATGAACATTTATTTATAAATTTAGAATTACATGGAGGCTGGATGTCTGATACTATATATATTGATTCTAAAGGAAGATATATAAGTAAACATTTAATTAAAACTGTTTTTGGTAAAGAAACTATTATAGAACTAAAGGTAGATGAAATTGAAAGAATTACCGATGATGATATTTGTGATTTTGATTATAGATATTATATTTATATGCAAGGTTTTTCTGAAAATTTAAATATGATAAGGAATTCTATATTAGGTGATAATAAAAAATTGGTAAAAAAGAGAAGAAAAGGTGATATAGTATAACTTATTAAAAGAAGGTAATAATGCAAGAAATAGAAAATAAAAATACTAATAGTATTTTTGAGAATATAAAACATATTGATGAATATAATAATGAATTTTGGTATGCACGTTAATTACAAAAGGTATTAGAATACAAGGATTGGAGAAATTTTCAAAAAGTAATAGATAAAGCAATTACTTCTGCTGAAAATAGTATTTCAATTAAAAAAGATTGGGTTGTTGAAGTCAACAAACCAATTAAAACTGGTAAAGGAAAAGAAGAAATTATTAAAGATTATAAATTATCAAGATATATCCGCTATTTGATAGTACAAAATGCTGATCCTAAAAAAGAATTCGACTGGTTAGAAAAGTATTATAAATAAAATATTTATTTAAAATAAGTTTTTATCATTTAAATAGATATGAAGAAAAGAGGAAAAAATTATGAATAATAATAATAATAATAATTTAATGGAAACATTTTATTTAGAAACACCATCTTTAGAACGTAAGAATGAAATAATAGATTATATAAATGAATTTGTAGAACATAAATCAGATATTAATGGAACAGGATCGTTGGATAAGATATTAGATGGATATACATTCGAACAAGCACTTGAGAGTTGCCTGAATATGCAATATGAAGAATATGCCAAAAAATTTGGTATGTGTCAGGGAAAGACCTTTTTGTTAATTAGAAAGAATGATAATAAAATAATTGGAACTATAAATGTTAGATGGAATCTGACAGAAAAAATGAAACAATTTGGGGGGAATATTGGTTATGGAATAAGACCTACTGAAAGAAGAAAGGGATATAACAAGATGAATTTATATCTTGGATTGATTGAAGCAAAAAAAATTGGATTGGATAAAGTGATGTTAGATTGTGATGTAGAAAATCTAGGTTCAAGCAAGACTATGGAGGCGTTAGGTGGAAAATTAGAAAGAACTGAAATTGATCCATATGATGGAATACTAACAAGTGTATATTGGATTAATGTAGATGAATCGCTTGAAAAATATAAAGATGAGTATGTTAATTCTATTGATAAATGTTATAAAAATAGTACTTATGAAATAATTAAAAGAAAGGAAAAATAATGAATAATGAAAACAAACAATATGGAAATAATTTTACGAAGCAAGTGTCAATAGAACTTAAATTAACTTTTCCTAATATGAAAGGCTTTTCTGAAAGAAATATAAGGTCAATGAGATTATTCTATGAAGAATATGCTGATGATGAAAAATGGCTCTATTATCGATAAGGATTATTTTGAAAAATTATTAGAAGGAATCGATAAATAACACTTATATCAAAGCGATAGAGTAAATCAATTAAAAATTATAAAGTTTAAAAATATTTATAAGTAAAATAAGATAAAATTTATTAGAAAGGCGATAATGATATTATGATTATTAATTATTCAGATCAAACTATTATAAAAAATAAAAAATCTATATTTTTGGCTGGCCCAACACCAAGAGATGAAAAGACAAAATCATGGAGAACTACTGCTTGTGAAAGATTAAATGAGTTAGGTTTTGATGGCGTAGTTTATGTTCCTGAATATTCGACATGGAAACCAAAAGCGGATTATGTGGATCAGGCAATGTGGGAAAGAGAAGCATTGACAGAATCAACAGTTATTATGTTTTGGATTCCTAGAAGTTTACCTGATATGTGTGCTTTCACTACAAATGTGGAATTTGGATATTGGTTACATTCAGGTAAAGTAATATATGGCAGGCCAGATAATGCTGCAAAGATAAAGTATCTTGATTGGTTATATCAAATGGATTATAATAATGTTCCAATAAATAACCTAGAAGAATTGTTAAAGGTATCAATGATATTGGCAGACAAATTATATGATGAAAAAAATACTGAAATATTACCGCTAAGTAAAAGAAAAATTTTAGAAAGAAAGTGAATATAATGAATAACGAAAACATGAACAAAATAAATATCAACTGGTAAGTGGGGAGTTATGAAAAAACACACTTGAATATTTGAAAATAAAAGGAATTTTTACTAAATGATTTTTACATTTTGGGACATTTTTTAATAAATTTTAATTTAAATTGATAAGTGTATGAATTATGAAAAACAAAAGGAAAGGAGAATATTTATGGAAGACAATAAATTAATTATATATAAAAATAGTGATGGTGATATCATTGTAGATGCTATTTATAAAGATGAAACTTTATGGCTATCACAAAAAGGTATGTCAAAAGTTTTTGAATGTTCTACAGATAATATAAGCTTACACTTGAAACATATATTTGAAGATAATGAGTTAGATAAAAAATCAGTTACCGAGAAATGCTCGTTAACTGCTGATGATGGAAAAAACTATAACACAACTATTTATAGTTTAGATGCCATAATTGCAGTAGGATACAGAGTAAATTCGAAAAAAGCAACAGAATTTAGAATATGGGCTACAAAAATACTAAAAGAATATATGACTAAGGGATTTGCTTTAAATGATGAACGTTTTATAAATGGAAATAAATATGATGTAAAATATTTTGATGAATTATTAGAACGTATCAAAACAATCAGAGTAAGTGAAAGAATGGCATACCAAAAAATCACTGATTTATTTATTGCAACAGCAACTGATTACAATCCTAAGTCAGAAGAAGCGTATACTTTCTTTAAAATAGTTCAAAATAAGTTGCATTTCGCTATAAGTGGACATACTGCTGCCGAATTAATATATAGTAGAGCAAATTCAGAGAAAGAGTATATGGGACTAACTAATTGGAAAAATTCTCCTGATGGTTTAATATATAAATATGA
>OLNZ01000930.1_pt1 | contig 24110 bp, 28 predicted proteins | sample 1672981 | NCBI WGS metagenome assembly OLNZ01 (sample SAMEA3136743, study PRJEB25190) | human gut metagenome | biome: human gut; feature: human-associated habitat; material: faeces | place: Austria | collected 2013 | reverse complement strand
TGAAAATCCAAAGTGAATATTCATTAACTCATCTCACTTCCATATTGTAATTTGTTATTTAATCGGAATATAGATCTCAATAACAGAATCTTCTCTATTCCAATGAAATTTATAATCATATTTTTCAAAATAAACAAATTGCCTATTTTCTACTAAAATATTATTTTTAGGTATTATTTCTTTATAAACATAATTGATAGTATCTTTTAGTTTATTCATATTACCAATATGTTCTACCCTTAAATATTTACTTTTCAAAATTATCTTTTCTGTAAAATCATTTGGTACAAAATCTTTTTTAGGAATAGATATATAATAAAATATCTTATTTTCTATTTTTTCAATAAAAGCATATTTACACCAATTACTTCCTAAATATAACTTATTATTTCTTAATTTACTATTAAATATTTTCCAATGGTTTTGTGCTAATTTTACATTATTACTTAATGATTTTGATAATTCATACCTTATTCCTATTACATTAAATTCTTCTAATTCTATTATTTGATAATCCATCTATTTTACCTCTTTAATTTGTGTGCTGTTATAATTGTATAACTATATGAATTGATTGTTATTTTTATATTATCAATTTCACAATACCAATTTTTACCCTGTTTATAGATGTTACAATTTTTATCTAAAACTTTATTCTTACAATACTCAACAACATCATCAGTATCTAATTTAAGATTTTTCTTAATTCTATCAATACCCATTTCGGTAGTGTGAACTTTATCTATATTATTAAATAATACTTGTTTATCTTCCATAAATATCTCCTCTACAAATTACTATTTATCTTTCTCTTACACTTACAATTATACCACATAAATTCCCTTCATTTAGTATGCAATATTCTTTTAAGAAAAGAAATTAGTCTTTATATAATATTTCTTCATTATTTGGTATATCTAATGAGTTAGTATAATTTTCAAATCTATCTACGGTATCAGTTTCCATCTTTTCAGTTACTCTTACATAGATATTATAAGTAGTCATAATAGTTGAATGACCTAATCTTTTAGATACTGCTTTAATATCTGCACCTTGCTCAATTAATCTTGTTGCATGTGTGTCTCTAAAGTCATGAAATCTACTTGGTATTTTTAATTCATAGTTAATTACTTTATAAGCATGTCTTGGTGTTTCAGTTCCTCTAAATTGTCCATTGGGTTTTACAAATATTAATCTTGCTTCTGGTAGATTAACATCTAATTCAGCTTCTGCATCTACTATTTTAATTTCTTCTCTTTTTGTATATTCATTCAACACTTTCTTTTCATAATGTTTTAAATATTTATCTCCATAAAATTTTTTATGTTCTTCTGTTAGTTTCTTATATTCTTTTAATGCCTTAATTAATGTATCACCAATCGCAATAGTTCTTCTTGACTGAGGATTCTTACAACTTCCATAAAACCATGTTTCAGTAGAATGTCCTTTAGCTATATTATATCTTTTAGGTAGTCCATCTTTATTCTTTCTTATTATGTTTTTATTGACAGTCAATGTTTTATTTTCAAAATCAATGTTATCCCAAGTTAATCCATATACTTCTGAAACTCTTAATCCTGTATAGTATGCTGTTAAAAATGAATAATAGATGTATGGTAAATCTTTAAATCTATCTAATATTCTTTCTATTTCTTCTTGAGTATAAATATGTACAGGATCTCCAATTACTATTTCGTATCTTGGAATATGAACATGTTCTGCTGGATTATGATTAATAAAATTTACATCATAACAAGCATATTTTAATGCTCCTTTTATTGTTTTTAGTATTCCATGAAGATAATGTTTTGAAAATTTATTATCTACATATAATTGATTAATAAAATTTTGTATAAGTTCTGAATCTATTTGAGATAACTTATACATTCCTAGTTTAGGTTTTAAATGAACCTTAATAATATTTAAATATGTAACTATAGTTGCATATTTTAAATTAAAATTACAATAATTATCAATCCAATAATCAAGATAGTCTGCAAATGACATATCTCTATTCTTATTCTTCTTACCATAATAGTAATATTCATTATAAGCTAATGCTCCTTCATGTAATGCTTCTTGCTTAGTTTTAAATCCTGACTTTGTTAGCCACTTTCTTGTTCCATCAATAGATGCTATTTCAATTCGGTATTCATATACCTTTCCACGTTTTCTTACGCTTACCATTCTTTGTACCTCTTTCCTAATTTATGGTAAACAAAAAGCCATCAAATTTTGATGACTTTTATCTAACGTGTTGTCCACGAATAATATACTAAATTTTCATATAAATTATGCATTTTGTCCACAATCTTAAATTTACGTGGACAAAATGTGGACAAATAGCCATTTTTGAGTGTTTTTTACGTGGACAAAATCCTCGCAAACCCAATACTCACCGCTACTTACCACAACATTGTTTATATTTTTTCCCTGAGCCACATGGAACCGATGGAGAGTGGTCATTTTATCAATAAATGTTGTTAATTTCCTTTATTTACTGGCTTTTTCTTACTTCTAGATTTCTTATTTTCCCTCTAGATTTCTCTGTTTATTGATCTAAAAACTGATCTAAAATGCTGAATTTTCCAATATACTTATCTTTTCTTATCTACTCACAGTATACCATAAATACTGGGATTTATCCACTATTAACTTGACTTTAAAGCTAATAAGAGTGATTAATAACACAAGTTTATGGAGGTGGATTTAATGCAAGAATTCCAATTCAAACCGAAGAATCATATTCATTATCAAACAAGAAAAGGTCTACTTAAAGGCTCTTATATTATCAAGAGTATTGATATTCAAATTACATCTAGAAAGACTTATGATTTGTATATTCTAAAGATGCATAAGAAGTTAATTGAAAAAGCATTAGTTTACTATCTTAATTCTAAATCTTATCGTGATGACAAATAAAAAAGTTTAGGTTGATTCCTAGACTTTTATAGTTTATTTAATATTCCGTCTTCTAAATCTTTAATGGTATATAAGTGTTCAATATTATCATATGCATCTTCAAGATTTAATCTTGATCTTGTCCAGCCATTACCATCTGTAATCCATACGAACTTAACACCATCCATTGCTTTAATTTTGTCATTTAATTCTATATAACTTTTAGCAGTTTCATTTGGTTTAGAACCCTGTGTTCCATAACAATTAACTTCCATTACTATTAATTCATTATTTTTAGGGCTTCTGAAGACAAAATCAAATTTTTTGGTAGATTTACCTATTGAACATAAGTTGGTTCCATATTGTTCATCTATGTCTTTATATTTCATTTGTGTTTGATAAGATATTCCTGCTAATTTAAAGAACTCTTCAACAACATCTTCCATTATTTTACCACTGCGATTTTTTCTACTGTTGGAATCTAATCCAACCTCAATACCTATGGCATAATCAACAAGATTCTTAATCTTTCTATTACTTATTAAATCAAATAATCCACTGCTCTTTAAAAATTCAGCATAATCTTCAATTGGATGGTCTATAGCTTCAAAATCATAACATATAAACTTTTCCTCTAAAAATTTAAAATTCTTATCTTTAATTGATTTTAGCATATCTACTGTTGGAGCATTTATAATATTAAATTTATGTTCATGAGTTGCTAGTAAAATTGGAATTGACCTCATCACTTCAGGATATTGTCTTATTAAATCTGCAAACTCTTCTTCAATATTTTCTTTACCAATTAAAGTATTTAAAATATTTAAATGTAGTTCATACTCTTTTATATTTACATATACTTTTGGAAAATCAACAAAAAAATCAGCTGGTGTTATACTCTTTTTCAAAGATAACATTAATTCATTAAAATCTCTTTTCATTTAGAATCACATTCCTTTCTTCTTATAGTTAAATCTAAATATTCTTTCTCTTTATCAATCCCTATGTATTTTCTTTTTAGTCTACTTGCTACAATTCCTGTTGTTCCACTACCATTGAATGGATCAAGTATTAAATCATTTTCATCTGTTGATGCAAGTATTATTTTCTCTAGGAGTGCTATTGGCTTTTGAGTAGGATGCTTGCCACATTTCTTTTCACTTGGTTTAGTTAATGGTGTTTCCCATACATCTTTCATTTGTTTTCCATCATTTAATTTTTTCATCACATCATAGTTAAATTTATGTTTAGCTTTTTTTATGTCTTTTTTAGCCCATAAAATCGTTTCTGTTGAGTGAACGAAGGCACGACAGCTAATATTAGGTGGAGGGTTTAATTTTTTCCATGTGATATTATTAATGACCTTAAATCCCTCTTCCTCGAGTGCCATACCAATTGAATAAATATTATGCATAGTTCCACTTATCCATATTGTTCCATCATCTTTTAAAACTCGCTTACAGGCTCTTATCCATTTTCTATTAAAGTTATGCTTTTCTTTGATGCCTATCTTTTCATCCCATTCGCCTTTTTTAACTGATACCATTTTACCAGCACTACAAGTTATTCCATCTCCTGATAGAAAATATGGGGGATCTGCAAATATCATATCAATACTTTGTGGCTTCATTTTTTTCAATAATAAAAGGGCATCGCCATGTAGTAATTTAAAATCATCATCTTCGTAGTAACAATCCTTACTCATGTAATGCACCTCCTATTTATATTATACTGTGTTTATTCTTCAAATCCTCTTTTATTTTCGTAATTTGTTATAATTACTTCTTCTACTTTACCTCTCTTTTTTCCATTTGCATTTATATTTCTTTTAGCTTCAATAACATGAATGTTAAAGTCTTTATACAATTCTTTGATTAATGTAGTATTGTGATTTGAAAGCATTACATAACATCCTCTACCGGAAAGTTCTTTATAAACTCTTGCAAGTCTTTTTTGTTCTTCTTTTCCGAATCCATCTTCTGTATAACTATTAAATGTTGTTGTATCAGAATCATAAGGTGGATCAAAATAAATGAAGTCACCTTTTTTAGCATCCTTTACTGCTTCTTCAAAATCTACACTTAATATTTTAACATCATTCATTGTTAAATAATTGCTAACTGTTATTAGATTTCCACCCTCGTAAGTATTTACTTTTAATTTCTTACCGAATGGAACATTAAATTCATTCTTGCTATTTACTCTATATAATCCATTGAAACAAGCTTTATTTAAATAAATTGTTCTTCCTGCTCTTGTATAATCTGATAGTCTATTAAATGATGCTTTATTTCTATCTTTATTTCTTATTTCATAATAGAACTCTTCGCTATGATTGGTTTCATAACTATTTAGAACATTACACATCTTTTTAAATTTATCTTCATTACATAAAACATTATAAACATTTATTAATTCTTTATTGTAATCGTTTATTACGGCTTTCTTTGGTGATAATTCAAATAATAAAGCTCCACCACCTACAAATGGCTCATAGTAAGTATTAAACTCATCAGGTGCATATTTTAATAGCTTATCAATTATTTGTCTTTTACCACCAGCCCATTTGACGAATGGTTTTCCTTTTATCATTATTATCTACCTCCAAGTTGAGTACATATTTATTATATCATCAAACCAGCATTTTTCCTACAAAAGTAAGATTATTTATTTATTTTTCATAATAACTTGCATTAATTTTAATTTAGAGTGATTAATACATACGGAGGTGTCTATGTTAAGAAAATCTACCGATGAAGATATAAGTGATAAAGAATGTGAAAAGGTTATTAATCCTTTTTATGATAACTATCACACTTTTGTAGAAGAATATATTATGCCTGAAGTTATCGCTTATTATTTAGCTAATTCTTTTTATCGTAATGCTATGTGGGAAGCAACATTTTTACAACATTTTAATTCTGCTTCTGATATGTTTAATTTAATAAGTGATAACTATGAAAAAACTAAAGCTGAAGTTATTAAACTGCTCAAGTTAAAATATGCTTTAGAGATAATTAGTGAAGATCCATTGGATTTTAAAAAAATTGAGTATTAGATCCCAATTATTAATTCTAATACTCTTTTTATCTGAACTTATCACTTAAATCCTGAATGCTATTATTAAGTGTATAAATTGATTTTTTATAATCATCTGTTGTATCATCAAATGCATACTGAGTTAACCAATCAATATTATTAACAAAGTTTAAATCAATAGTGTAACTTACAGTATGTTGTTTTCCTAAAGTTTCATAACATAACTCAACATCAATTTTTTTATCTGGATATTCCTTAAAATCAAACCACGATGATATTTTCTGATTTGGAGCTAAAACAAAATTTTTGGATTCTGTTATTGCTTTTCTTTTTTGTTTAAATTTGGCTTTACTCCATTTTAATTTAGGAGTTGTTTTTATATATAAAACTTTTCCTAAGCTATTACCGAAATTCTTAATTACAATATAATATCTTTGAAATGATGGGCTAAAATCAACATATAATAATATATTTGCTCTTGAATTTTCTTCTAACACCTTATTATTTTGTTTAATTGATGCTATTGCAATTATACTTGAAACTATAATGCCGATAAAAGTAATACTGGCAATTATTATTTGAATTATATCACTTGTGCTCATAAAACCTCCTGCATTCTATTTTAACACAAATAATTATAATTATATTGGTATCATTACATTATTTTCCAAAAAATTCACGGAAAACTTATAATTGTGTGAATATAGGTGGGCTGTGGGTGTGGAAAAAAACTTATTTTTTAATCATCTTCCCTCGGGGGGTAGTCTATTAAACTATGTAATTCTTCAACACTTATAATTCCTCTTTCAGCATCCTTATGATGTAGTGTGCATAGTGTTATTAAATTATTGCTATCAAGTCTTTTATCATAATCTTTATTTATTGGTATGATATGGTGTACCTGAACATCTTGATAAATAAATCTACCATGCTTTAAACATACTTGGCATAAGTATTTATCTCTCTTCTTTATTTCTTCTCTTTTTAGTATCCATTTGTTGCTATTTCTAAAATGATATGCTCTGCTATCTTTCTTGTATTTTCTCTTACACATCTGATCTTCTTGGTGTATTCCACCACATACAGCACATGACCTTAACATTCTATCTTTAGCCTTTCTTGATCCTGTATTTGTGATTGCTTATATTTCTTCATATACTCTTGCATATCTTCTTTTAGAAACGATGGTATTATTCCTTTATCTAACCACATCATAGTTTTATCTAGATTTCTCCTAGCTTGTTCATCTGATAGTCTTTCTATTCCACGATGAAAATATCCATCATCATACATAAAATTAATTAATTCAAGTAAGTTGTTTTTGTTTAACTGTGAGCATTTATTAAATAATTCATTAGCATTAGGCATAAACTTATTTTCTCTTGAAATTTCTTTTATTGCTTGATTAAAAACATCTACTGATATATCTTGGAACATTTCATACCATAATGATATTTGGTCATTAGTTAATTCTTTAAAATAAAAACTACTCAACTTCTTCATACCACTAATAAATTCCAATATTGTCATCTTGACTATTACCCTCTCTTTCCTTTCTTTGTCTTATTGCCTCTTCTATTTGTGCAAATGATATATCGTTTAGTGTCTTTTGCTTTTTTATTATTTTTTGATTTAAGTAACTTTCGAACTTATTACTAAATAATGTTTCAGGTCTTAGGTATTGTGACATTTCATTATCACGCCATTCATCATACTTTTTATCTATAACTACTTTAAAATCATCTTCAGTAAATCCCTCGTTAAGTCTAGCATCTATTAACGATCTTGTTTTAGCAGAACTACTTTTATAATTTGTTCCTAATCTTAAATTAAGATAATCAATAATATTCTTATAAATCATCTCATTTTTAGTTACTATTTCAGTTTCAATAACTTCTCCTGTTGTTTCATCAATACTATATTGTTTTTCTATTTCTGTTTTTTCTTTCTTTTTCTTTTTATTTGTTTTTGTTTTTTTATTTGTATTTAATTCTTTATATGTATATGGTGGACAATTTGGCAGACATTTAGGGGGACATTCAGACAGACATTTGTCCTCTTTGTTTCTTCTTTGTTCCTGTTTCTCTCTAGCACCAATTGTTTGATTTGTCATATTTAATGCTTCTTCAATAAAATAGGCATTATCAATTTTTTCTAATAATCCGACCTTTTCTAAAAGATTAATACCTTTTTCTACTATTGATAAATCATGCATTGTTATTTTAGCTATTTCTTCATTAGTATATGGCTCTTTTACATCTCCAAATTGTTTTAATAAATATCCATCCATATTTGCAGTTAATCCCATAAGTTTATTATATAAAGTCAGTATTTGATATCCATCAGGCTGATTCTGAAGCCATATAATATCCTGTCTATACCAGAACTTTATAGGTGTTTGAATGAAAAACATTTTTTCTTTATTATATTTACTCATTTGTTGTACCTGAGGATTCAATACTGATATTGAAATAATCAAGTACCATACTCATGGGAACTAATCCATTTTTTATTCTTTCTCTATCTTGATAATATACATTCATTATTTCATTTAGGACTATTCGAGCATTGTTTTTACCAATTGCACCGATGTCCATTATATCTTTAATATTAGCCCATTGATATTGAGCTATATCTTTTATTTCGTTTTTGGTTAAAACTTTTCTTCTTTTTCCCATTTGGAAATTCCTCTCTTTCTATAATTTTTTTTACTTCTTGGTCAAATTTAAATATACGATTTTTTCGTAATTACTATTTTTCATCTTCAAACTTAACATCATTAATATCTGCATTATATACCTTTAATATTTTAGGTAACATTTTAAGGTCAGGAGCTGTTTTAAAGGTTTCATAACTTCTCAATGTTTCCCTGCTGATACCAATCTTTTTCGAAGCTTCTTCCAGTGTTAGTTTCGAATTGATTCGTAATGCTTTTAATGTTATCTTCATGTGTTTACCTCCTTTCTAACTTAACTCAATAATACAATATTCCTTTTCTTTTGTAAATACCTTTTTATGATATTTGCATAATTTTATACATTTTTTGCTTGACATAAATTACGAGATATTGTAAGATTGTATCAGAGGTGATAAAAGTGACAAATAGCAAAGATATTTTGGCAAACAATATTAAAAACTTACTAAAAATGCAAGGATTTTCTAGAGAAGATGTTGCTAATGGTATTGGAGTTAAATATACTACTTTCTGCGATTGGGCTAAAGGTAGAACATATCCTAAAATGGAATATATAAAAGAGATTGCCGATTTCTTCTGTGTTACTTTAAATGGACTATTAGAAAATGAACCAGACTACGAAGCTTGTATGAGTGCATATAGGGAAGAACATGAACCTAAAGGTATTTTCTCTACATACTCAGTTTTTGAAGTCAATAAGCTTCATTCTACTCCTGATGATCTTAAATTACTTTATGGTGTTGAAGTTCCATATCAATGGGATAGTGAAAATCAAACATTCATGGGTTTAATATTAAATGATGATTCTATGAGCCCTGAATATTTAAAAAATGATATTGTAGTTGTCACAGAAATGAAAACACTTTCAGGCGATGGAGATTATATAATTCAAATCCTTAAGAAAAGTGGTGCTAAAACCTATTTTAGAAGAATCAAAATTATGGATGATTCAATTGCTATTATTCCTCTTAATCCTACTAATGAAAGTAAGGATGTAACTAAATATTTATCCATAACTGATTTCAAGAAAAAATACAAAGTATTAGGAAAAATTAAAAGACACATAAGAGATTTTGATTAATAAAAAAAAGACCTGTTGCTGGAACAACAGACCTAGAAATCGTATATTTAAATTCGACCAAGAATAAAAATATTAATTATAGAAACTATAATGTTTTTGGATTTCCATTTACATTATAGCAGTTTTTTCTATTTTTAACAAGAAAGGATGTTATAATGTCAGTAAATAAAACTAAAACTCCTACTAAAGATGGGAAGTGTTGGTTCTTTAGAGTTCCATATAGGGATGAATTCAATGCAGTAAAACAATATAATAGTAAAAAATATGCAACACGAGCTGAAGCAAAGGAAGCTGAACTGGAGTATTTAAATAAGTTAAAAGAAAATATTAATGTTCCTATTAAAATGACTATTGAAGACTTATGGAATGCTTTTTTAGAATATCAAGATGATAAGGTTAGAATCAGCACTAAAGTTGGCTATAAATACAGAGGAAAATATTTAGTTCCTTTATATAATATAAAATGTGTTGATTTCAATATTATGTACTTTGAGAATTGGAAGAAGTATATGAATAGTCAACCTGGTATGAAAGATGTTTCTAAAAACGACATTTTAAAAGTTTTAAAGGCTGTTCTTCACTTTGGTATAAAAAGATATAACTTTAATTTTAATCAAGTAATATTACTGATGGAAAAGTTCAAGAATCCCGAAGAAAAGAAATCAGAAAGACAAATCTATGAATATGATGAATTTATGAAATTTTTATCTGCTGAAGATGAACTACGATTTAAGTGTTTATGGGAAGCTTTATATTATTGTGGATTAAGAATCGGAGAAGCTAGAGGATTAACTTGGGAAGATATTGATTTTAATAATAAAAGGCTATCAATAAATAAGCAAGTATTAAGTATTGATAATTACTCTTCTAACTTCTATGTATGTAATCCTAAAACTGATTCAAGTATAAGGAATATTCCTATAGCTGATGAATTATTAAATGATTTAAAACAATACTATGATGAAGTTTCTAAATTCAAAAACTTTGATAAAAAGTTCTATGTATTTGGGAATGACTTTGGTATCAGACCTTTAGTCTATGCACAGGCCCAACGAAGAAAAGGAGAAATTGCAAATAAAGCTGGTGTTAAAGAAATAAGATTACACGATTTCAGACATTCATGTGCATCTCTTCTTGTTAATAATAAAGCTCCAATTACTGTTGTTTCATCTTTCTTGGGACATAGTAATACCACAGAGACTCTTAAAACCTATTCACATTTATTTAAAGGTGCATTAAATGAAACTATGGATGTTATTAATAACTTAAAGAAATAATAGGCAGAAATGCTCTTTTTTGGTGTCTTAATGATCTAAAAATAGATCTAAAGCATTTTTATGCATATTTATATAAATTGCTTATTTCCTTTTATATTGGGGCTTTAAGGCATATTTTTGTATTTCACTTTTTAGCATTTTTACCACACCCAACAAGAAAAGTGACATAGAAAAAGCAAGTGTTTTAACACTTGCAAATTTACAAACTATCTTCTCATACCAGAACTTTGTAGTTCTTGTAATTCATCGTGTTCATACATTAAATCTTGAGTTTCATTACTTAACTGTTCGCTAAAGTCAATCCCATTTTCCATTGCTCTTTCTTCTACTTTTTCATATTGAGCATTTGTCATTTTTCTAAATGGAATTTGTTCTCCTTTAGAACGACTTATATAATATGAATAAATATAATCTAAATTTTGACTATAAGCATCATATTGATCTTCTGTAATTGCACCAGAACTTAATAATCCTGATAATTTATCATTATAAGTTTCAAATTCTTGATCTATTTGTTGCTCAGTTTTTGTTGCAACTCTTGGACCATTTTCATCAGCAAATGTCATACCCTCAGAAGTAATCTTGCTTCCTAATGCAGTTTCTAATTCGCTTTTTTGTTGTAATGCAATTTCACCCATAAGTTTTTTAAACATTGGTTCTCTTCTAAGTTCAACAAGAGCTCTTTTTTGTTCTGGTGTCAAATCAATAGTAGCAACATAAGAAGTAAACTCATCTACTGTTTGTCCTGTAAATCCTACTATTTGATTGATTCTGCTACTAAAACTTCTATACCAATCAGCATTTTGTTGATGATATCTAGAATATTCAGCATCTCCAAGTCCTGCAAGTTCGCTATTAAAAGCATTATGTATTAACACTGCTTCGTAAATGATTCGTTTATTGGCTTTTTCCATCGAATCCCCTCCATATACATTTTATCATATTTTCCATTATTTTTGTTAAATTACTATAAAATTTCAAATTTGATTTACACTTTCTAAAAAACTATTTAAACTATGATACCATTCAAACATACCAATTTTTCTATTAGCAAATTTTTGATATTCTTCTTCATTATATTTGTTTTTACTCTTCCATCTATTCAATGTTCTTTCATAACAAGTTTCTATGCTTGTCCTCATTACTATTAAATTTCCTTTTAATACTGAATAATCTTTAATATTTCTGTATTGTGCTGAATCAATTACTACTGTTTTATTTCTATCTTTAAAATAATCCAAAGTTGTATTATAAAAATCTTCGAAATTAGAAAATAAATAATCTTTAGGCTTATCATTAAATAAACTTCTCAATTCAACACTTTCATTATTATCTGATGATTTATCACTAAATACTATATCTGTGTCTATTACAATATAATTATCATCATTTATGTATTTATCGATAAAATATGATTTACCACTTCCAGATTCTCCTGTAATATTAATTACCTTATCTGATGTTAATTGTTTAATAAATGGTTCTTTATCTACAAATCTGCTAATTAACAAGTCAGATTTTATCTCATACAAATAATCATTAACTTCCTTAACAAGTCCATTGAGATCTTTTCTATCGTTTTTATCTCCATGAGAAATAAAATCACTCCATTCTTCTAATGCTTCATCAATATTATTTTTATTAATTTTATCTTTAATTATTGCATAGGCTGTTTTTTTATAATTCATAATGCTTACAACTCCTAACGCTTTATAATACGATTTTTCAGGTATATTGGATATTTTATAATAATGTAGTGCTAATTCATCATCAATCTTTCTTGGATTGCTTATTATAATTTTATTAGTTCTAAATATTGTGGTAGCACCCTCTATTTTTATGTTTTCAGCATCATCAGGAATTTCAACATCATAAATTGTATCTCCTCGATGCAACCATCTTAAAATACATTCTTCTGTTGTATAATTAAACCCTCCAAAATCTCTACCTTTTTCTGCAGAAGGATTCCAATTGTCACTAACATTTACCTCATTTATTTTATATTCAAAATCACTTTTAGCACCAGAAGTTGTGCCAAACATTACTTTTACGAATTTATTACTTGCCATAATTAAATTCCTCTTTCATCATTTCATAGATTTTAATTCTTTCTTCTTTAGTAAAAATATCTTTTTGACTTTTAAACCTACTTAATGCCCATTTCCAAAAGTTATAACCAAAATGTTTATCGCAGTAAATCTTGCCGAACAATTCTACCTTTTCTTTATATCTTGGAATAAAATGAAAATGGACATGTGGCTTTTCATTATCCCTATATGCATTATTCATTAAACACGCAAAATTAAACATTGTAGCATTAAATAGTTTCTTACAAACCCTTTCAAGTTCTTTTTCTAATCTTCCTAATTCTTGCCAATCTTCATCTGTTAAATCACTCAATTGCTCTTTGTCACATGAAATAATACAGTCACCAATAAATTCTTGGCACCAATCTACATAAACTATTGTCCAACTTTTACTTTTATATAATTCCATATTTTACCTCAATTATATTTAATATTTTCTATATTTATTAAATTATTAGTATCATCAAACTCTGCCTTAAATAATTCAGGGCATTTCCAATTTCCATCAAAAACTAATTTATTATTAAAATATATTTCAATCAGCTTTGTTTCTTCGTTTAGTTTTATATCACACCATTTTTTTAACATAGTAGATATTGCAGTTCCATGCGATATAATTGCAATTACTTTACCTTTATTACTATCTAATATTTCTGATAAAGCATCATTCATTCTTTTTGAAACTTCATTTGCAGATTCTCCATTTGAAAGTTTATAATCCCAATTTCTGAATTGTTCTTCAAAAAAGTTTGATGGTAATTCCGACATTTTATCAACGCCAAATCTTCTTTCTCCTAATCTTTCATCAACATTCAATTCTATTCCATTTTTTTCTGCTATGTATTTTGCAGTTGCCATAGCTCTTACATAATGTGAAGAATATAATGATTCCACTTTTAATAGTTCAGGATAATTGCTCATTTGATCTGCATATTTTTCTCCATCAACACTTAATGGATTTTTTTCATTTCTTATTTGCTCTATTTCGTTGACTTTATATTCTCCAAGAAGCTTTCTAAATGGTTGTGAATGTCTTGAAATATATACCATAGTCATAAATATCACATACCTTTCTATACCATTATATCATGAAATCATCCATTTTTATTATTCTACTTAAATCTTCCCTTATTTTACCCTTTAAAAATATAATGATCTAAAACTGATCTAAAGTCTATTTTTGAGCATTTTTTAGAAAAAGAAAAACTCGTGTTTTCCCTTTATTTATGGGACTTTACGAGTTATTTACCACAACATTGCTTATATTTCTTTCCACTGCCACATGGACATGGATCATTTCTACCTATTTTTTCTTTTTTTACTTTAGTATGAACTTTAGCAGTTTCATCACTTCTGTTAGTACCAGTTGGTTTTACAACTTGTTTTCTTTCAACATTTTGTCTTATTTCTGCTCTTAAAAGATATAATGTTATATATTTATCAATATTTTCTAACATCTTTTCATACAAATCATAACCTTCCATCGTATAAGCACGAAGTGGATTATCTTGTGCATATTGTCTTAAAACAATACCCTCCATTAAATGTGACATCGTAGTTATTTGTTCCATCCAATATTTATCAATAACATTTAAACTTATTACTTTTTCAAATTCATTAGTTATTTCAATTGGTAAATCTTTTATTTTATTTTCGTATTCACTTACTACTTTATCACTTAATAATGAAATTATTTCATCAACATTTTTACCTTCAAGTTCTTTTTCTTTTACCTTATTTCTTAATAAATTATTATTAATGTAATCTATAATATCTTTTTTATCTTCCTCTTTTAGATTATCTTTTTCATCAAGGTGAGATTCAACAATATCAACAACATGATTTTTCATACTTTCTAATACATCTTCATGTACTGATTCTTTATCTAATATTTCATTTCTTTTATTATAAACACTTTCTCTTTGTGTACTTACAACATTATCATAATCTAAAATATGTTTTCTATTATCAAAATTATTTCCTTCAACTCTTTTTTGTGCTGATTCAACAGATTTACTAAACATCTTACTTCTTATAGCCATTTCATCTTGCATACCAGTTGATTCCATAATCATTTTAATTCTATCAGAACCAAACCTTCTCATAAGATCATCATCCATAGCTATATAAAATTGAGAATATCCCGGATCTCCTTGACGTCCACTTCTACCACGAAGTTGGTTATCAATTCTTCTTGATTCATGTCTTTCTGTACCTAATACACAAAGTCCTCCAAGTTCTTTAACACCTTCACCAAGTTTAATATCAGTACCACGTCCTGCCATATTAGTTGCAATTGTAACTGCACCTTTTTCGCCTGCTTTTGCTATTATTTCAGCTTCACGAGCATGATTTTTAGCATTTAATATTTCATGTGGAATACCTTTTTTACGAAGTAAAGTTCCTATTTCTTCACTCGTTTCAATAGCTATTGTTCCCACTAAAACTGGTTGTCCTTTTTTATGACGTTCTTCTATTTCTTTTACAATAGCATTATACTTAGCATTTTTATTAGCATAAATAAGATCAGGCATATCAATTCTTTGAACTGGTCTATTAGTAGGAATAGTAATTACATACATATTATATATATTTCTAAATTCTTCTTCCTCTGTTTTTGCAGTACCTGTCATACCACTTAATTTTTTATACATTCTAAATAAATTTTGAAATGTTATTGTAGCAAGTGTTTTTGTTTCTTGTTCAATTGCTACACCCTCTTTAGCCTCGATAGCTTGATGTAACCCTTCAGAAAATGCTCTTCCTGGCATCAATCTACCAGTAAATTGATCTACGATTATAATTTCACCATTTTGAACTACATAATCAACATCATTTTTCATAGAATAATTTGCATGCAATGCTTGATTTATAAAATGGACTAAACTAGTATTATCCATATCATATAAATTACTAATATGATAATAATTTTCAGCAAGTTTTACACCCTCATCAGTAAGATTTACTTTTTTTGTTTTTTCATCAATTATATAATCTTTTTCCTTTTTTAATGTTTTTACAAATCTATCTGCTTCGATATATAAATTTTTATTTTCTAAAGTACCTCCTGAAATAATCAAAGGAGTTCTTGCTTCATCTATTAATACAGAATCAACTTCATCTACAATAGCGAAATTAAGTGGGCGTTGTACTCTATCTTCTTTTCTAATAGCCATATTATCTCTTAAATAATCAAAACCAACTTCATTATTTGTTGTGTATAAAATATCACAAGCATATTGTTCTTGTTTTTCTTTTGGGGATAACTCCCTTAAATTTAAACCTACAGTTAAACCTAAAAACCTATGAATTTCTCCCATCCAATTACTATCACGAGTTGACAAGTATTCATTAACTGTAATTATATGAACCCCATTTCCTTCAAGAGCATTTAAATACGCAGGCATAACTGATGTTAATGTTTTACCTTCACCTGTTTTCATTTCTGCTATATTACCATAATGAATCGCTAAACCACCCAATAATTGAACTTTATATGGTCTTTCACCAATTACTCTTGCACAAGCTTCACGAGCAGTAGCAAAAGCTTCAACTTTAATATCTTCTAAAGTTTCACCATTTTTAAGTCTTTCTTTAAACTCTACAGTTTTGTGTTTTAATTCTTCATCACTTAATTTTTTATATTCTTCTTCTAAAGCATCAATTTGTTCTACAATTTTTTCAAACCTTTTTAATTCTTTATATTCATGATCAAATACTTTAAGTATACCCATATACATCCTCCTTCATAAATACCTATAAGTATATTTTATCACATAATTATATAAAAACAAAAAATAAATTCTATTTTTTGTTCTTATTTTTAATATTTTTTAATCCTAAATACTTAGGTATTTCTTTTATATTAGGAAAATCCTTTAAAGATACTGCTTTATCTATGTATGTAATTATCCAACTTTCTTTATATTTTGGAAGTTTTACTTTATTAAACAAAGAAAGGGGAAACATGTGAACAAGTATTGCATTTTCTACTTTTTCATTCATAAGATTATTAAAATAAGTATTACTATTAATAAGTGCTTCATATGGATGTATAAATGCATGTAATGTTGAAAATTTCTTTTTTTTCTTTAAATTTTCACTATATTTTTTATCTAAATTATCTAAATCTTTACTATATTGCCAAGCGTGAGTATAAAAATCATGTAAAAGACCTGCAATGGCACAAACTTTATAATCAGCATGATGCTTTTTAGCATATTTATAAGCAAAAATTGACACTAAAAGAGAGTGCGTATATAAACTTTGTTTTTCATGATGTTTAAAATACACTCTTTTTTTAAACTTTTCATTAATTAATATATCCTTAACTATTTCATACCACGAATTAAATTCATCTTCATTTGTAAAATAGGATTTAAAATTATCATAATTTTCATTCATTTACAAATTAAATCTAAAATGACAAATATCTCCATCTTGCATTAAATACTCTTTACCTTCAATTCTAAATTTGCCATTTTCTTTCACTTTAAGTTCTGAACCTGCTTCGATTAAATCATTATAGCTTATTACTTCTGCTTTTATAAATCCTTTTTCAAAATCACTATGAATAATTCCAGCACATTCTTTAGCGTTCATTCCATCTTTATAAGTCCATGCTTTAACTTCTTTAGGTCCACATGTAAAATATGTTTTTAATCCTAACAAATTATATGATTCTTCGATTAACTTATCTAAACCACTTTTTTCAATGCCTAATTCGTTTAACATTTCTTTCTTATCACTATCTTCTAGTTCAGCAAGTTCACTTTCTATTTTAGCAGATACCACAATTACCTTAGAATTTTCACCTTTAGCATACTCTTTTAATTTTTTAACATAATCATTTTCTGTTGTTATTTCATTTTCACTTATATTAGCTAAATAAATATGTGGTTTTAATGTTAAAAAGTTAAATCCTTTTATAGCAAGTAATTCATCTTTTGTAAAATCTACCAATCTTAATGGAATATCCTTTTCTAAAGCTTCTTTGGCCTTTGTAAGAGCATTATATTCTAAAACAGTTTCTTTTTCTTTCGTTGTTTCTGCTTTTTTCTTAATTTTATCTATTCTATTATTTATGATTTCTAAATCTGCTAAAGCAAGTTCCAAATTAATAACTTCAACATCTCTTATAGGGTCAACACTTCCATCAACGTGTGTTATTTCTTTATCATCAAAGCATCTTACAACTTCAACAATAGCATCAACTTCACGGATATGAGATAAAAATTTATTTCCAAGACCTTCTCCTAAAGATGCTCCTTTTACTATTCCTGCGATATCAACAAATTCAAATGTTGCAGGCTTTAATTCTTCAGGAATATATATTTCTTCAAGATGTCCTAATCTTTCATCTGGAACTGTTACTATTCCTACATTTGGTTCAATTGTAGCAAAAGGATAATTTGCTACTAAAATATTTTTCTTTGTAATGGCATTAAATAAAGTGGACTTTCCAACATTTGGAAGTCCTACAATACCAGCTTTTAAACTCATAAATCTTCCTCCTTATTATAAACTTGGGTAAACTCCTGGGCCAAGTGGAAGTCCTATTATATACCACATTAGAATAATAAACAACCATGTTAAGGAAATTCCTATAAAATATGGCATCATAATAGATAATCCTTTTCTTATTGTAATTGGTTTTTCATAATCTTTATTATAAATATTCATATATCCTAAGTAAACAACAAAATATGCAAGAAGTGGGGTTATACCATTAGTCATAGATTCTGCTGCTCTAAATATAAATTGTGTAAATTGAGGAGCTATACCAAGTTGCATAAATGTTGGCACCATAGTTGATGAAAATATTACCCATTTTGCTATAGAACCTGTTACAAAAATATTTGATATAGCAATTAAAATGATTGCCACGATTATTAATGCTGCGCCACTAAAAGGCAAGCTTTGTAACATATTAGCCATAGTTGCAGCGATTACTGTTCCTATATTTGATTCTTTAAATATAGCAATGAATTGTGAAGCAAAAAATATCATGACAAGAATTATTCCTAGTTCACTTAAGCTTTCTTTTAATTTATTAAATAAATCTTTATCGCTTTTGATTGTTTTAGCACTTATACCATAAGCTATTCCTGTTATTCCAAAAAATATACTCATCATATAAGTAAAACCATCTTGAAAATATGAATTTTTACCAAATAACTGATCAACATAAGCACTTTCATTTAAATCAAGTAACATTCCTGATAAAGGAAGACCTGGAATTATCATATATACAAATAGAATTATTACGATAATACCTACTATTTTAGCAGATTTTAAACCCTTCTTTTGTAATGCTTCTTCTTTTATTTTCTTTTCTTCTTCATATTGTAGATCAAGATATTCTATTTCTTTAGTTTGTCCCAAATCATCTCTTGTTTTAGCTACATATCTTCCTAGTTTTTTAACAACAAATTTTTCTGTTATTATTGTACCCACTAATGCTGTTAAGAAAGAAGATACAATCATTATAAACAAGTTAGATGTCATTCTAACATAAAACTCACTATCAATTAACCTTGCAGAGGCCTGTGTATATGGTATTAAATCTATATCAATAGATCCTACAAAGAAACTTATACTATAACCAAAAGCAACTCCCGCAAAAGCTGCTGCTATTCCTGCTAATGGATTTCTTCCATTAAATAAGAATAGTAATGCTGCTAATGGTATTAAAAGTGCATAACCAACTTCATTAACAATACTTGAAAAAATAGACATTAATATTATTATAAAAGTTAATGTTTTTGGATTAATTTTAATTATTCTTTTTTTCATAAATGCTTGAATTAATCCTGTTTTTTCTGCTATTTTAAGGCCTATTAATGTTATTATTAAAGTACTAAGTGGTGATGAACTTATAAAATTAGTTGCAGCCTTACTTATAACCATTTTCATTCCATCATAACTAAGTAAATTATTAACAGATACAAGTGTTTTTTCTAAAGCTCCTGTTGCTATATTTATATTTGAATATGTAGCAGATACATTAAACAAACTTAATATAAAACTTAAAAGAATTACACCAACAATTAATAAAACAAAACTTGTTATTGGATGTAAAGTAATTTTTTTTAACTTTTTCTTTGCCATAAGTTACTCCTCTACTATTTTTTTAATTTTTTTATTAAATTCCATTCTTGGTAACATAACTACCCTACCACAATTTATACATTTTATTTTAATATCAGCCCCAAGTCTTACTATTTCCCATAAATTCGTACCACAAGGATGTCCTTTTTTCATTATTACTTTAGTATTAATATTATAATTTTTTTCCATAATAACCTTCTTATTTATTATAGTTAATCATTTCTAATATTCTATTTAAATCTTGGTTATTTTCAAAACTAATAATTAATTTTTTGTTAGCAATCTTAACTTTTGTGCCATAATATTCTGTTAATTCTTTTTCAAGTGATGTGTATTCATTAGATTTAGGTTTTTTAACTATTTTGTTTTTTCTTTCTATTTCTTCACCACTTGCTAAAGCCTCAAGTTCTCTTACACTTAAATTTTCTTCAAGTACTTTTTTAGTTAATTCATTAATTTTTTCAATATCACTAAGTTTTGATAAACATCTTGCATGACCCATAGTTAATTTATTTTCTTTTACTAAAGTTAAAACATCTTCAGGTAAAGCAAGTATTCCAAGTAAATTTGTTATATGACTTCTACTTTTATTAACTCTTTTTGAAACTTGATCTTGTGTCAAATGTAGATTTTCCATAAGAGTTTTGTATGCATTTGCTTCATCTACAGCATTTAAATTTTCTCTTTGTAAGTTTTCTAATACTGCAATTTCCATCATTTCTTCATCAGTAAAATTTCTTACAATGGCAGGGATTGTTTCTTTACCTGCTAATTTAGAAGCACGAAATCTTCTTTCTCCTGCTACTATTTCATAACCTTTAATACTTTTTTTAACAATAATTGGTTGAAAAACGCCATGTTCTTTAATACTTTCAGCAAGTTCATTTAAACTTTCTTCGTTAAATGTTTTTCTTGGTTGATAAGGATTAACCCTTAACTCACTTAATGGAAGCTCTTGAATTTCTTCTTCGTGTACTGTTTCCATTATTTTTTCTTCTAAATTTCCATAGTTGATATCTTCAATTGAAAATAATTCTTCTAAGCCCCTTCCTAAAGCTCTTCTTTTATTCTCCTCTTTCATTTTTTTCTATCACCTCTTTAGCTAAATTTAAATATGCTTCAGACCCACGAGATTTTGGATCATACGCAATAATTGGTTTCCCATGTGATGGTGCTTCAGTTAATCTAACAAGTCTTGGAATTATTGTGTTATATACTTTATCTTGAAAGTATTTTCTTATTTCTTCAACAACTTCAAGTCCTAAGTTTAACCTAGCATCAAACATTGTTAATAAAACTCCCTCTATCTTTAAATTAGAATTAAGATTCATTTGTGTAAATTTAACTGCTTTTAAAAGTTGTGTTATTCCTTCGAGTGCAAAATATTCACATTGTACTGGAATTATAACAGAATCTGATGCTGTTAAAGCATTGGTTGTTATTATTCCAAGTGCAGGTGGACAATCAATTATTATATAATCAAAAGAATCTTTTATTCTATCAATACTATTTTTTAATTGTTCTTGCTTTAAGAATGTGTTATCTGTTCTACTTCTTTCACTTATTTCTATATCTATTCCTGCTAAATTTAGGTTTGCAGGTAAAACATATAAATTTTTGTATCTTGTTTTTATAATAGCATCTTCGATATTGCAACTGCCATTTAATACATTGTAAATGCTTTTATCAATATCACCTTTATTAATACCTATTCCCGTTGTAGCATTACATTGTGGATCTAAATCCACCATCAATACTTTTTTATCTAAAAGTGCAAGGGAAGCTGATAGATTTATACTTGTTGTTGTTTTTCCTACGCCACCTTTTTGATTAATTAATGAAATTACTTTTCCCATACCTATTTACTCCTATCTAAAATTTACGACTATTTATAGTTTACCAAAAAATATGATTTTTTTAAAGGAGTTTTATAAAAAATATCAAAAAAAACTATAGATAATTATTTTAAATATTATCTATAGCTTTTATATTACTTATTTTTATCTATTCGAATAACAATTTGATAAACATTATCGAAATCAAATTCTTCTGTTTCTACTTTAAATCCAAATTTTTCTGTGTTTTGAACAGCTTGTCTAAAATTATTAATAGCAAATCTTAAATCATATACTTCATTATTATTAATTTGTGGTATTTTATTTGATGCAGTTTCTTCTTTTATTACATTAGTTTCATTAGTATATGGCACACTAAATAAAGAATCAAAGTCACTTTTTGGTGGTTCTGGTACTTCATTAAATGGATTAGAAGGTATATTAAATTCAGGTAGTTTTGGTTCTTCTACTTTAATTTCTTCTAATTTTTCTGGTTTTACTGGATTAATTAGGCCACTAAAATCATTTAATGTATTATTATTTAAATCATTAACTTTTTCTTCTTTAACTACTTCATCATTTTCTTTTTCTAAAGCTTTTTTATTATTAAGATTATAATTTGCTAAGATTTGTTCAATTGTTAAATTTGAGATATCTTCATTTTTCTTAACTGGCTCTGGATTAGTAAAGAAAATACTATTGTTAACAAAACTATCTTTAACTACAGGAGTTTCTTTTTCCAAAGAAACAGGTTCTACTTCTTCATTTTTTATATCAGAAGCACTAAATTCAGGTAGCTTTTCCTCATTATTTATAATATCATTATTATTTATAGGGTTTCTAAAACTGTAATCAGGAGTATATGTACTATTTGGTTTATTTTCCAAATTTGGTAATGTAAATATTGAATCATCTTTTAACACATTTTGTCCTCCCTCAGTATCATTTTCAGTTGTACCACTTGGTTTTCCTGTTAAAAATGCTATTTCATCATCTAGTTGTTTAACTGTCATACGATTCATTATTACTTTATTTAAAAGTTCTTTTTGTTTTGCTTTATCAGGAACATTTAATAAACTTCTAGCGTGTCTTTCTGATATTTGTTCTTTTAATAAAGCATCTTGTACTGATTCATCTAGGTTTAAAAGTCTTAATTTATTAGCTACAGTTGATTGTGATTTTCCTAGATTATTAGCAAGTTCTTCTTGGGTCATATTATCAAGTTTTAAAATTGTATCATAAGTTCTTGCTTCTTCAATAGATGTTAAATTCTTTCTTTGTAAATTTTCTAATAAAGCAATTTTAGCACTTTCTTTATCATCTATATTTCTAACTAAAGCAGGAATTGTTTTTTTACCTGCTATTTGACTAGCACGAAATCTTCTTTCTCCCGCAATTATTTCATATTTATCGCCAATTTTTCTTACTATTATTGGTTGTATTACCCCATGTTCTCTTATTGATAAAGCAAGTTCATTTAAAGCTTGTTCATCAAATACTTCCCTTGGTTGAAATCTATTTGGTAAAATATCATCCATAGAAAGTTCAAATACTTCTTTATCTAAGTTCATAAAAATCCCTCTTTCTATTCTTTTTTTATTAATAAAATCCCTATGTTATCATTATACAAAAAAATTCATATTTTTACAAGTATGTTTTATAATTATTTTTGTAAATTTTAATAGTCTATAATTAACTATTTGAAACATTTATTTTATGATAAAAAGTTTACTTGCAGTTATACTAATTTGATAGAAAAATCAAGAATATTGTTTGAAAACAAAGAACTAACAAATATTAAAAAAATAGAATTTATTTGATACGATTATGAAAATATATCTAGATGCTAAAAAAGCATTAAAATAAGATGATTTTAAAGTGATTAATAAAATTAATTAAATACGTCTGAAAAAATAGGACAGTTGAAATTGAAATTAAAACATGGTAAATATTGCCCAACAAATGTATGTAATATTGAAAAGATGTTTAGAATAATTCCATTAAAAAAGCCATATTTTACAATGGCTTTTTCAGAGTGTTGACAAAGTTCAATACTCTTTTATTTTTATAAAATATGTATTATAA
>OLNZ01000927.1_pt1 | contig 24200 bp, 22 predicted proteins | sample 1672981 | NCBI WGS metagenome assembly OLNZ01 (sample SAMEA3136743, study PRJEB25190) | human gut metagenome | biome: human gut; feature: human-associated habitat; material: faeces | place: Austria | collected 2013 | reverse complement strand
GAAAGAGAACTCGGCTTGATAAAGGCGAGGATGGCGCAGCTTGGGATAGAGAATATGAGCGCTTACCTTCGCCAAGTGGCGATCGACGGATATGAGAAAAAACCGGATTTGCCTGAACGCCGTGAACCCCCAAATCCCTGACTCACTTTCTTTCCGAAGATAGATTGATGTTCAGCTCCGCAGGAGCGCAGCCGATTTCTCTGAAATCGTTCAGGGGTTTGGGGCATTTCCCCAACAAGATTGCACTGGTGTATAAACACGAGCATTGCTTGCCAAGTGCGTTTCGCAGTTGGCAGGTAATGAGAAGTGGGTACCGCCGTGCATTGCTTGCCAGAATGGCAAGCTCCGGTGTGGGTACTCACCGGATTTGCTTGCTATTCTGCAAGGAAATCCCGGTCGTACCACGCCGGATTTCGCAAGTGTAGCTACACTTGCTGTGCTTGCTATTCTCCGTTTCCCATGTTAGTAAGCGCCATTTCCCAAATGGAAATCGGCGGCAACCGCCGCCTTGTCTGCAAAAAAGCAAAACGGACGGACGCTGTCAATGGCGGCGCAGCCGTTCATCTTGACCATTGACGGCGTTCGTCCGTTTTGCTACTCCGACTGAATTTTTACATAAAATGAACTGAAGTGAAGGAGGCTTGACGAAGTGAATCCGAAAGAGAATGACAATGAGATCATCGAACTGACCGACGAGGAACTGGATGAGATTTTCGCCGACGATGATTTTGATAACGGCGAGGAGGACGGTGAAATCCGCTCGTTTTATTTCTCCAATCCTGACCCGTATGCCAAGGTCAAGCCACGCCCCGACGATGCCCCCAAAAGAGAGTTTTCTTTCGATGAAAAGGGCAACATTGTTGTAAAAAATCCGTCTGCCTTTTGGCTGCCCGATGTCAAAATCGTGGAGGAACACGGCGGCACGGAATACACGGTAACCGGCAGCTACGAGGGTACGGAAACCCTCGACAGGAAGCTCAGACGCATCATGGAGCAGAACGCTGCCGATGATAAAAACGGTATCACGGAGGACGCCGATGAGTAACGACGTTTCTCTTGTATAAATCAAGAATCCAATCCTGTTCAGGCAGTTGCCCCACCGAAAGAGGACAACAATATGTTAAGGGCGACCGACAAAATCACAGCGCTTTATTGCAGACTGTCCGTGGAGGACACCAAAGAAAAAGGCGGCAAGGATGACCCGTCGAACTCCATCCAGCATCAAGACGGGATTTGTCAAGGGGATTTTCTGCCAAAGTTATCGTTCTATGTAAAAGCATCTTTTGCAATTGTCATATTGGCAAAAGATGTTTTTTCCATTTTCAATATGATAGTCGTAAAATCCTTTCTTCGGATGAGCATAGGCTTCAAGTACAGACATAATAACTCCGCCATGAACAACAAACGCTACGCACGAATTATCCGGGATACTTTTCATAATATCTTCAAAAGCCGAACAGCATCGCGTTTTGAAATCACTTACGCTTTCACCTTGTGGAATAGGATCAAGGCAAAATAATCATCATTGATGCCCGCCTCATCGAATGTCGCCATATCATTGATGATAGCACAGGCAGCACTCAAAATCTCAAAGGCCAACGGGCATCCGCTGCCTTCACCCAATCTCATTCCCAAAAGAAAAATGGGTTCCAAATTCATCGCATTCATTGCCAGTTAATAGCCAATTTCATAGGATGCATGGCTGGGTATAAAATAGTAAACGGAATTGGGGCAGAGTTTATATGCACACAGGGCCGCAACAGCAGAAATAAAGCCATCAATCACCACCGGACGGCGAGTAGCAGCGCAGCCAATGAACGCACCGCACATTGCAGCAATATCGAACCCGCCCACCTTAGAAAGCACATCAATCACATCCTGCTTGTCTGGCTGGTTGACCTTGATTGCCGTCTGGATGACCTGCTTCTTCTTCTGAAAGCTCTGATCGGTGATTCCACCACCACGACCTGTAACCGCATCCACATCTGCATCCAACAGAACGGAAAGAACCGCAGAAGAAGTAGTCGTGTTACCGATTCCCATTTCTCCAATACCGATCACATCCGAATCTGTTTCCATAGCCAGTTCTATGCCGGTTGTAATCGCTTGAACAGCCTGCTCCCGCGTCATAGCGGAACCTTGGATGATATTCTGCGTACCATAAAGTGATTTAGGTGCAGATGTAGGAATATTGCAGCATCCCTGCTCGTCCAAAGAAAACCAACTTCCTCTGAGGATCAGATCATCTTTATTGACCGGAATGCCATATCCTAATGCTTCTGCATATCCTCTCAAATTGGGAGGTACTCTGGTCACTCCCAATAGTCGTAGAATACAGCCGAGGCTTTCTGGTGTTTGGCCCTGCGTCGTATCAACATGACGGAGCAGACGCATAGATGATAGATTGGGGTAATTGCTGACCCGAAAATAGGGGTCTGTCATACCGTCGATAATACACAGAATTTTACTCATATCAGAATTCAATTCCTTCTCTTGCGGCAATGCCACAATCATAAGGGTGTTTCACTTTCTTTATTTCGCTTACATAGTCGGCAAGTTCCAGTAGTGTTTCCGAAGGATTTCTACCGGTAAGCGCCACTTCCAAATTTTTAGGCTTGTCACACAAGAAATCCAAAACAGCAGCTTCCGCAACTGTGCCGTGGTTACAGGCAGAAATAATCTCGTCCAGAACCAATAGATCGGCATCTTTTGCCAGTTTGATTATCTCAGAAAGGAAATTGGTGTAATCCTTGCTGGCCTTTACTTTCTGGGCATCATCCATTCGCTTCCAGAATACCCGGACAGTATTACAATGAACAGTCTGGATGTTTTCCACTGCTTTGAGTACGCTGATTTCTGAAGAACTTCCGTCCTTGAAAAACTGAGCGAACACAACTCTTTTCCCCGCACCGGCCGCGCGGATTGCTAAGCCGATAGCTGCGGTGGTTTTTCCCTTGCCATTGCCACAGTAAATGTGAATTAAACCAGACATCTTATACCTCTCGATTCAAAATGCGGTAGATAAACTCCATATCCAGCCCACTTCTCACAGCATCTGCCAGTAGATCATATTGACGCTCTTTATATTCACTGATATTGAAAGTCTCCAGAGCGTCAAAATCGATTCCCTTTTTAACACAGATCGCTTTCAAAATCGTGTCGCTGATACCGGATGCGTCAAAGATACCATGGACATAGCTTCCATACACATTATCCGCCCCGGTAAGGGCAGGCATTTCTTCTTCACTGCGCCCCATGTGAATTTCATATCCGGAATAGGCCATTCCGTTTAAGTCGGACAACATACCGCTAATTCCAGAGAACACACCGGTCGTTTGGGTCTGTACTTTTTCCCCAAGGAAAATCGTATCCATTTCCAACAGACCCATGCCGAGGATTTCAGTAGTGCCTGCAGCCTCCACTTGTTCAGGGTCAGAAACGGTTCGACCAAGCATTTGATAACCACCGCACACACCAAACACCAAGGTTCCAGCATCCGCGGCTTTATGAATGGCAGCTTCAAGGCCGCACTGCCGTAACCATCTCAAGTCGGCTATCGTGCTTTTTGTTCCGGGCAAAATGATCATATCCGGCTGATGTAAATCACCGACGCTATCAACATAACGCAAGGAGACATTACCGTATTGCTCAAATGGGCTAAAGTCTGTAAAGTTTGAGATGCGCGGCAAACGGATTACAGCAATATCAATGAGCTTGCGCTCAGTAGACTTATCAAACCGCTCCGTTAGACTATCCTCATCATCAATATCTACATGGGTATATGGAATAACACCGGCGACAGGTACACCACACAGGTCTTCAAGCGTTTTCAGACCAGGTTCCAGTATTGCCCGGTCGCCACGGAACTTATTGACAATCGTTCCCTTGATACGGTCTCTCTCGTCCTCCTCTAACAGCGCTACCGTTCCGTATAACTGGGCGAATACACCGCCACGGTCAATGTCTCCTACAAGAAGAACAGGCGCATCCACCAACTTAGCGAGTCCCATGTTTACGATATCTTCCTGTTTTAGATTGATTTCCGCAGGACTTCCGGCACCCTCAATTACGATAATGTCGTATTCGGACGCAAGGCTATTGTATGCTTCCAGCACATCAGGAATAAACTCCCGCTTCCTGCGGTAATACTCCATGGCCCTCATGTTGCCCTGAACCTTGCCGTTGACGATGACCTGGCTCCCCACATCAGTTGTGGGTTTGAGTAGAATTGGATTCATGCGTGTGTCAGGTGCGATACCTGCTGCTTCTGCCTGTACCACCTGTGCACGTCCCATCTCGCCGCCAGCTTTCGTGATGAAGGAGTTTAGTGCCATATTTTGACTCTTAAAGGGAGCCACATGGTATCCATCCTGCTTGAAGATGCGGCAAAGACCCGCACAGAGCAGACTTTTTCCTGCATTGGACATCGTGCCTTGAATCATTATATTTTTTGCCATGATTACTCCTTTCCACACACTTGCTTGACAGCGGCGATCAGTTGCTCGTTTTGCTCGTGCAGCCGTACCGCAATCCGATACCAACCGGAACTTAGTCCGTGATAATTATCACAGTTTCGAATGGCGATTCCGTATTTTTTTAATTCTCTATGTAATCCGGGTTTGCCGCAGAATAGTAGATAATTTACTTTAGATGAGCAAGCCCAAAAGCCAAGTTTCTCTAATTCATCTTTCAGCCAGCAACGCTCCACAGGAATCAGCGCTTTTGTCTGCATCAAAAACTGTTTTTCCTGTAATGCCGCCACACCAGCAGCCTGTGCCAATACGGATACATTCCAAGGTTGTGCTGTTTTAGACATGGCTGCAAGCAAGTTATTATCGGAGCATAGGCAGTACCCCAAACGCACACCGGCCATACCATAGCTCTTAGTAAATGCTTTCAGGATAAACAGCTCCGGATGATCTCTCAGAAATCCTTTCATGCTGATTCCGTCATCGGATAGATCCAGAAAACACTCATCCAAAAACAGGCGAATATGATGCTGATGACAGAAATCTAAAACCCGTTCAAGTACATAAGAGGGGATCAATCTTCCGGTCGGATTATTCGGATTGCACAGAAATACTGCTTCTGGCTTGCGCTCCATCAAAAACTTCAAGAACCCATCATCCAAGTCAAAATCATTGTCTTGCTGCAGTGTGTAGCGGTCAACCTGACACCCGACCCGCTTAAGGCCAAGTGCATATTCAGAAAAAGTCGGCGCCAGCTCTACGGCGCATTTGGGGCAGGCGGCTTCGCAGTATGCATAGATCAGCTCCGCAGCGCCGTTTCCGCAGAGGATGTACTCCTGCGGTACATCTTCAAAAGCGGCGATAGCATGCACCAACGCTCTGCAATAAGGGTCAGGATAATGATGAACCTCTGTCAACACGCTGTTCATCGCATCCACAACTCCTTGGGGAGTGCCGAAAGGATTGGTGTTGGATGAGTAATCCAGTAGGACCTTTTCTTCATAAATGTCCCCACCGTGAGGGTTCTGTGTTCGATAAAGCATGTGTATCTCCTTTAGAGCCTGATTAGCAATTTGATCATGCTGCTTAATAGTAACGCAAGCAGTGCGGTTACATACAGTAGGCGACACGCTCGTGGAATATCCTCGTGCTCGATTTCCCGCAACGCATCACCGATATATTTCTTTTTGTGGAGAACGCCGTGATACCAAGCGTCTCCAGCCAGCCGAAGTCCCAAAAGGCCAGCGCAAACGGATTCTGTTTGTGCCGAGTTAGGGCTGGCATGATTGAAACGGTCTCTGCAAAAGATTTTCCAACCGTTCTTAACATTCAATCGCAAAAGCCCACCCGCCATAAGCATCAGCAGGGCAGAAATCCGAGCAGGAATGAAATTCACAATATCGTCCATCTTTGCAGGAACTAAGCCAATGTTTTTGTATGGGGGTTCCACATAACCAAGCATGGAGTCCATGGTGTTGACCGCTTTGTAAAAGAACCCAAGCGGCGCACCCCCAATTGCAAGAAAAATAAGCGGTGCAACTATACCGTCAGAAGTATTCTCTGCAACTGTTTCTACTGCGGCGCGTGTTACACCTGCGTCATCCAGTTCAGCCGTATCCCGCCCGACGATCATGGATACGGCATATCGAGACTTTACAATATCTCCGCTCTTCAATGCATGATAGACCTTCATGCTTTCGTCACGAAGTGATTTTGTCGCAAGAATCTGCCAACACATAATACTTTCCACGCCCAATCTCAGCCACGGGCTAATGCCGTGACAAGCCCATAATATGAGCGCCGGAACCAGAGTGGAAATCAGAACTACAAGCAGCCACAGAATCGCTCCGGCGAGTTTTTCACCTAAAGCGGTCTTGGGGAACAACTTCCGCAGTCCGTATTCCAGTCCATTGATCAGTTTCCCAATCAAAATGACAGGATGCGGAAAGCCGTGCGGATCTCCAACGACTAAATCAATACCGAAGCCTATGATCAAAGCGGCTAAAGACCATTTCATCCTTCGCTTCCTCCAGCCTGCATAGTGAAAATATAAATGGGGTTTTGACCGGTCATAAGATGATACGGGCCAGCTTTTTTGTCGTGAGCAACCTGCATGGATATGACCTCGGTATCGATCCAAGGGAACTCCTTTATGCAGGCTGTCAGCTCTGAGATTGACTCCAGAGCGATTGCCGTTGCAACAATGCGAATGGTGGGGTTCTTTTCCAATAATAGAGTTATGATTTCCTTCATATTGCCGGAACTTCCACCGATAAAGGCATGACTGGGCGCAGGCAGGTCAAGGCAGGCTTCTGGGGCGCAACCGCTGACGATAGAGAGGTTCTCAACGGAAAAACTTTCTCTGTTCAGATGCAGAAGCTCCACAGCAGCGCTTTTTCGCTCAATGGCAAAAACGCGCCCCTTCTTTGCTTGCAGTGCCATTTCAATCGCCACAGAACCCGTCCCGGCTCCTACATCCCAACAGACAGAGCGTTCTGTCAACTGAAGCTTAGACAGGCATACGGCACGAATCTCGCTCTTTGTCATTGGTACAACACCATCAGCCCCTGCTCCACGCTGGAACATAGTATCAGGCAGACCATGCGTAACAACAGCATCCGGATTACTATTCTCAATCAACGCAACACTAAGTGTCTCGTAAGTGCCACCTGCAAGATGTTCCGCAGTATCCTGCGTGATTTTCTCGTCCGGATAGCTTAACCGTTCTCCGACACTGACTTGCACATTGCCCAAACCGGCATCTGCTAAAGAACGACACAGTTCCTGCATACCATTCTCACCGCCAACCAATACGAATACGCGGTCATGGGAACGAACATCCGGCACAATATTGTGCTGACGGCCATGCACGCTGGTGACAAAAACATCTTCATAGGATGTTTTCAAGCGTGCGCAGAGATATACCAAAGAACTGAGGCCGGGAAGGACATTTACTTCGCAGGAATCAAGCAGTGGAAGCAGCTTTTTAGTGCCGCTGAAAAAACCTACATCGCCTGACATGACCACGCCAAAACGCTGATATTCAGAATGAGTCAGGATAAAGTCTGCAATATCTCTGGATGCAATGGCATCGTGTACACGCTGTCCAGAGGAAGCAACTGCTTCGAGCATACGCTTTGCACCAATCAGACAATCAGCTCGTTTCATCGCTTGACGAACTTCTTCCGTCATTGCCTCTCGGTTTCCGGGACCGATCCCAAGGATATCCACATGGGGTTTACGGGAACAGCCGAACCGTGTACACAGCAGTTCTATGGCTTCGGAGAAAGAAACACCATCTTTCTGCGCAGGGCGGCCAATTACCACAAGGCGCACGTTTGCCTTTCGAGCAGCAGAAACCTTTGCATCAAATCCGCCCAGTTCGCCTCCATCCTTTGTTACAAGCCATGAAGCAGAAACGGTATGAAGCATGGCAAGGTTTATTTCCTCAGAGAAAGGCCCCTGCATTGCAATGATGTGAGATGCTTTCAGGCCTACAGCATGACAAGCGTCCAAGGATGCATCCATAGGCAGCACACGGGCATATACACGGTCTCCAAATCCGGTGAGTTTGCCAAATTTCGCAAGTTCTTTGCTTCCGGTCGTCAGAAGGATATTTCCCTCTGTACTATCCAGGAATTCGGCAGCTGTTTCCGTATCGGGAACGTATACAACATCATCAGACAGCGCAGATGCACCACGCAAAAGGGCGAGGTACTCCGTTTCAGTCGCCTGGCAAGCGGCAGAAATGCTTTCTGTAATAGAAGCGGCATAGGGGTGCGTAGCGTCAATCACCAAATCAAAGGCTGTTTTTGAAAGTAGCTGTGTGATCTCAGCCACAGGAAGCCGTTTAGCGGAAATCGTCAGATTATCCGCAGTAGGGAGTAGTGTTCCGCCATATTCAGTTGCAACACAGGCAGTAACTTGGACAGGCTGGGAACTTAAAAACTCCACCAACTCTCGCCCTTCTGTTGTCCCGGCAAAAACACATATCTTATACATCACGATATCCTCTCGGAGTCACCATATTCTGTGCGATTTCCTTTGTCATTTCATTGCCAATAAATACGGTGCAGAACATATCCACTGCCGCCGATCTGAGTTCGCCAAGGGACATAAGGCGTTTATTTTCGCCATCTCTGCCGATGTATTGGGCTATACCGCAAAGGCGATCTTCCGGCAGACGGCGAAGTAAGATATCACAAGCTCTGCGAAGATGATCAGGACGGCCACGGCTTGCAGGGTTGTACAGCACAATGGACAGGTCAGCGGCTGCGGCAGCTTCCAAGCGCTTTTCGATTTTCTCCCAACTGGTAAGACGGTCACTGAGCGAAATGACAGTAAAATCATGTGTGAGGGGAGCGCCCAGAAGTGCGGCTCCACTACAGGCAGCAGTCAGACCGGGAATGACTTCCACGTCGGGATCAGAGCACTCCCCTCTGAGCTCGTAGATCAGCGCCGCCATACCATAGATTCCGCTGTCGCCGGAACAAACCATAGCCACTGTTTTTCCTTGCATTGCAAGGTCAATCGCCATTTGACAGCGCTTCGTTTCCTGTGTCATAGGTGTCGTCAAAAACTCTTTATCGGAATAACGTTCTTTGACCAGATCCACATAGACATGATAACCGATAATAACATCACAAGTTTGCAATGCACGGTCAGCCTTGATGGTCATATTTTCATAATTACCGGGGCCAATGCCTACAACAATCAATTTACCCAAAGCGCACCTCCAGTTTTTCTGCCGCAACTGCGACTGTTACACCATTTAAGGCAGTTTTCTTTACAATCAACTGATCCGCACCCCTAAGTGCAGCTCGTTCACATACATTGTCCACACCGGTCACGCTTTGCACAAACGCAGAAGGGGTGAAGTCTCCCGGAACTTCCAGAAGCTCCGCTGAGGAATAGAAGATAGGCGTCAATCCATTATCTTCACAGTATTTCAAAAGACCAGCTTCATCTGCTTTCAGATCAATGGATGCTATACATTTAACAGCTTTATGATCCAGTTCATTTTGCTCCAACACCTCTTTGAGTGCCTCATGGATAGCAGAGGAAGAAGTCCCTCTTCTGCAGCCGATGCCGATATGTAGAACCTTGGGTATCAGTCTCAATGTCTGCTCAAAAGGAGTTCTTTTTCGGTAGGAAATGTAAATTCCCAACTCTCCGCAATCGCCAAGGACAACACCGCTTGGGAGATTTGTTGTGATAGAAAAGTCGCAGAAGAGAGGGACATCTCGCTCCAAAATAGCAGCTGAGACCGTTTTTGCACGGTGAATATTATCAATCACAAAACCGTTTCTGGCAGCCCAGGCATCCACAGAAAACCTGTTGTTGATATCGGTTGCAGTTGTGATCACCGGAGTTGCCCCCAGATGATAGGCTATTCTTGACGCCATTTCATTCGCACCGCCGATATGCCCGGAGAGCAGAGGAATCACAAAATGTCCCAACTCATCTATGCAGACAACAGCAGGGTCTTTTCGCTTATCCCGTACATGGGGCGCAATCTCCCGGACGGCAATTCCGCAGGAGCCCACAAAAACCAATGCATCGGCCCAAGAGAAAAGTTCACCATAAAAAGACTTTGCAGGACGGCGAATCGGATCGAATCCCTTTTCCTCAAACCGTTCCATGGTGTGAGCTCTGATATCATCCTGCGAAAAGAGCGACATGACTGCACGAGCCGTGCGGCACCCTTGGCGGCTATAAGCAAATAGTGCGATCTTCATTCTGTTGCCTCTCGATACTCTGTTGTAAAGCCGGGATGATACAGCAAGGAACGCAGGTATTTATCACCCATGCAGTTCCCGACAACGATCAGAGAAGTTTTTGTCAAACCGTTTTCGGTTACTGTTTTATGAAGCGTATCAACGGTGCAGCGGAATATCTGCTCTTCGGGCCATGTAGCCTTGTAGACAACTGCCACAGGGGTATTCCCCGGATAACCGCCTGCCAGAAGATCTGCCTGAAGCCGCTCCGTAAGGGAAGTGCTGAGGAACAGCACCATGGTGGACTGGTGAGCAGCCAGAGCACGGATAGACTCTCTCTCTGGAACGGGAGTTCGCCCTGCAGTTCGTGTGATGATGACCGTTTGACTGACATCAGGTAGGGTATACTCCGTCTTCAAAGATGCTGCAGCTCCGCAGAAAGAGCTGACACCCGGACAGACATCATATTCGATGCCCAACCCTTGCAGTTCATCGAACTGCTCCCGAACAGCGCCGTAAATACTGGAATCACCAGTGTGGAGGCGTACAGTTACTTTGCCACCGGCCTCTGCTTTTTTGATTACTTCAATCACTTGTTCCAGTGTCATCTTCGCGCTATCGTGAATATCACAGCCTTCTTTGGTATAAGAAAGCAAGTCAGGATTCACCAGAGAACCCGCATAAATGACCACATCGGCCTCGCTCAAAAGGCGTGCGCCTCTTACGGTTATCAGGTCAACCGCACCGCTGCCTGCACCAACAAAATGCACCATACATTTATTCCTCCGTAATCAGTTTCAATAATGACCGGGCGTTCTTCGTTTCGCTTAGAAAGCCGTATTCTTTTGAAAAAAGGATTGCTCCTGTTTCCATTTCTCCTGCAACTCTGTGATCCATAATAAAGGATATTCGATTTGAGATGCGCTCCAAGGTTTGCGTACAAAGACTGCTTTCTTTCAAAATACGAAGGGCATCATCACAGGTCGCGCAGTCCAGCATTTCCGCAATCAGTGGAGCAGGAAGGCCAGCAGCACCGGCGTGAGCAGCCATAATATCCATCCGGCAATCGCCGTATTTGGAATGTGTATTCAGCATACCACCTGCGATTTTCACAAGTTTTCCAACGTGCCCGATGAGCAACGCCCCTTGGAATTTCAGTTCTTTGCAAATATCCAGCGCCTCTCCGATAAAGTTGGAAGTCAAAACCGCGATTTTAGGGTCGATACCAATGTCTTTTTGAATATAATCCGAGCCATAGTTTCCGGGGGTCAGCAGGACATACTCAGCGCCATTTGCTTTCCTCTGGCGGAGTTCTACCCGAATCGTATCAACAAGGGCCTGTTCGCTCATCGGCTCCACGATTCCGGTCGTACCCAAAATTGAAATACCGCCGATAATTCCGAGTCTTGGATTGAATGTCTTTTTCGCAAGTTGCTCTCCACCCGGTACAGAGATCACAACCGAGAGGCCACCGTGATAGTCTGTTAAGTGACATACTTCTTCAAGGTTTTCGCGGATCATCTGTCTGGGAACTGAGTTGATAGCGGCAGCACCTACCGGTTGATCTAAGCCGCGCTTTGTCACACGACCAACACCATGTCCACCGTCAATAATGATCCCCGGAGTTTCTGTACGAGTGACCTGCGCAAAGACAAGGGAACCTTTGGTCACATCCGGGTCATCGCCCCCGTCTTTTTCGATAGCACAGGACACGACATCATCTTCCATGCTAATTTGCTGCACATCAAGATTCAAAGTGATTCCTTTAGGTGTGTTGATTCGAATCTGCTCTTTACGCTTTCCGGTCAAGAGCATCCAAGCCGCCGCCTTTGATGCAGCAGCAGCACAGGAGCCGGTCGTATAGCCTAATCGAAGTTTCTTTCCGTCTTTTACGATGTATTCTCCCATAAGGCTCACCGCATGATCTGATAGAGCAATGCATTGCAAATTGCCGCAGCTACATTACTACCGCCTTTTCGTCCCCTGGCAACGATGTGAGGAACTTTGGAGTTGATAATCAACTCTTTACTCTCCACCACATTGACGAAACCAACGGGAACACCAATGATCAGCGCAGGAGAAATTGTTCCTTCTTCAATCATATTGTGCAGAGCAATCAGAGCTGTAGGAGCGTTTCCGATAGCAAAAATGCAAAGCTTCGATAATTTAGCTGCACGCTCCATAGACACAATGGCTCGTGTAATACCACGCTGTTTGGCTTCCTCTGCCACATCTGTATCGGACATAAAGCAATGCACCGTACCGCCCAGCTTCCCAAGTATGGTTTTATTGATACCAGACTTTGCCATCTGTGTATCCGTCACAATATCACAACCGCAGCGAAGGGCCTCAAGTCCTTTTGCTACTGCGTTTTCAGAGAAAACGAGGTTGTCTGCATAATCAAAATCGGCAGTTGTATGAATTGCTCTTTTAATTACAAGTTCATTTTGCGGCTCAAGCACCTTATCGCCAAGCAGCTCCGTGATAATCTCAAAGCTTCGCTTTTCAATGTCCATAGGTTTGATATTCTCAATCATCTCGATGCTTCTCCTTCAGGCAAGTATTGTAGAAACTGACCGCAAAGTCAGGATTCGAGTAAAAATGGAAATGGGGATATCCCGCATAAAGCCGCTCTGTTGCGTGAACACAATTCCAACTTTTCCCAGATGCTTTAGAGGCTGTGAAGGAACTTCCAGCGTTTTCACTATCCCAATGGTGAAACTCATGCCCACAGATTTCCTCTCCAGTTTTACAAAGCAGTGTATCATGGTTGGCTTTCAAACAAATATAGCCAAACCGGGTGAGTTTTCCGGTATCGAAACTTTTTCCGGTTAAGAAACCGACCATCGGAAATCCACCGATTGCTTCCGTTAAATACATAAAGCCGCCACATTCCGCAATACAGGGAATACCCTGTTCAAGAGCCTTTTTCACAGAAGCGCACATGGAACTGTTTGTGCTGAGTATTTCGGCATATAGTTCTGGATACCCACCGCCGAGATACAGCCCATGAATATTGCTCGGCAACTCTTTGTCTGACAGGGGGCTGAACGAAACCAATTCTGCTCCCATTTCACGTAGTGCATCCAGACTGTCCTCATAGTAAAAACAGAACGCGTTATCACGGGCCACAGCAACGCGAACTGCTTCCGATTGCTGAGGCAGATTGACAGCTTCACAAGAGACAGGAGTGGCGTTTACCGCCAGTTCCAACAGGCCGTCAAGATCAATGGTTTTCTCTGCCTGCGCTGCCAGAATCTGCAGTTTTTCACGCAACCCTTGTACCTCTGCAGCTGTAATCAGTCCAAGATGGCGACTTTCCAGAGAACACTCCGCTATCGCAGGCAGAAAGCCCAAAGGCCGAACCTTTCCCGCAAAACGCACCTCAATTTCTTTTGCAAGAACGGAATAGGTCATGGCAGTACATTGGTTCAAAATCACGCCACAGATATGATTATCGGGGCAGAAGTCCAGAAAACCTCGAATGGTAGCCAGAACAGACAACGACGCGCCTTTGGCTGCGACAACCAGCACAACCGGACTGTGTGTTACCTGCGAAACTTCATAGGTGCTTGCGGTAGTCGTTGTTAAACTCATACCATCGTAGAAACCCATAACACCTTCGATCACACTGATGTCTCGATCCGCACTGTTCTTTGCAAGCAGGTATTTCAGCGTGTTTTCCTGAAAGAAAAACAGGTCCAGATTGGAACTTTGGGCTCCGATAATCCGACTATGGAACATTGGGTCGATATAATCAGGTCCACACTTGAAGGCACCGACTTTCAATTTGCGGTTGACCAGCGCTTGCAGAACGGCGCAGGTAACGGTGGTTTTGCCGCATCCGCTGTTTGTTCCGGCAAGAACAATTCTGGGTATTATGTATTCCATACCTGTTCCTCCTTCGTGCTTTTGCTGCGATAAATAGGGATATTATTTGCCTCTGCCAGTCGAAGCAACTTAATGTTTAGTTGATTAAATGTTCCAGCCGGAGTTCCTGCATCAATCACCGCTTCACATAGGAGTAATAATTCAGATGCCTCCTTAAACTGCGCCTCTGTCATTGCTTCAAATGCGGGAGCAACTACAACATGATTGCTTAGTTCCTTGGCCACCTGACAATCCACATCGTTTTCAAAAAGGATTCCGGTTGCAAATGGTATTTCCTGCTTTTGTAAGGCTCTGTAACAAGAGATACCATAACCACCGCCAGCTACGACAAATACCCGCGGGATACCTTCCGGTTTTGTCAATTCAACGCTGCCAAACAGCAGATTGAAGGAACCATTGTGTAGCTCATAAAGATGCTCAATGGTGTGGTTCTCAAGAATGACATCCGGTGGCCCGAAAGCTTCAATCGTATCACCTTTCACGCAGAGAAGATAATCGGAGATCTTCATCGCCAAATCGATCTCATGCAAAGACATAATAACGGTAATATTCTTTTTCTGAGCCATTTCGCGGAGAATATCCAGAAGTTCAATTTTGTGTCGGATGTCCAGGTATGCGGTGGGTTCGTCCAGAACGATGATCTCAGGTTCCTGACAAATCGCTCTTGCCAACATGATCCGCTGCCGCTGTCCGTCTGAGAGGGTAGTAAAGTCCTGATCTGCAAGATCAAGGGCGTGTACACGCTCCAAAGCTTCCTGTACAGTCTCTGTATCCTTTGGTGTGAGTTTGCCAAACAAGTTTGTATATGGATAACGCCCCATAGCCACAACTTCCGCACAGGTCATCAATTCCGGGCGGATTCGGTCAGTTAAAACAACGGCCACCTGCTTTGCCATGTCTTTAGGCGACCAGGATGCTATTTCTTGTGCATTGATATAAACTGTTCCTTGAATCGTCTCTAACTGGCGCGTAATAGATTTAAGAATCGTGGATTTGCCTGCACCGTTCGGCCCGATCAATGTGAGAATCTTTCCTTTTTCCAACTTCACATTGATATCGTGAATCAGAATATTTCCATCATAGCCTACTGCCAGATTCTCTGTTTTGAAGTAGTAATCCATATCAATCCTCCTGCGTCCGGCGGCGCTTTACCATCATATAAATCACAACAGGCGCACCCAAAACGGAAGTAACCGTGCCAATTGCCAGTTCAGTAGGCGCAAATACAGTTCGCGCAATCAAATCACAGAAAACACAGAATACCGCACCACAAAGGAATGTAGACGGTATTACAAAAACAGGCTTTGATGACTTCAAAAGTGTTCGGGTAATGTGAGGAACTGCAATTCCGACAAAAGAGATCGGACCGGCAAGTGCTGTCACACAGGCAGAGAGCAAGCTGGAAAGCAGTATCAGCAAAACACGAAACGGTTTGATACGGATGCCCATGCTTTGAGCATATCCCTCTCCCAGAGCATACGCAGAAATGGGTTTGGAGAGCAGGAGAGCTGCCAGAATTCCCGGTATACACATCAGCATGGCAGTCTGTACATTGTCCCAACTTGCTCCGGAGAATGTACCCATAGACCAGTTCGTAAGATTTACTACATCATGGTCATCTGCAAATGTAATACAAAAATCAGTCACCGCTCCGCAGATATATCCGACCATGATTCCGATTACCAGCAGCATTGACATATTCCGCACCTTCTGTGAGAACAGCAAGACAATAAAAGTAATCAACAATGAACCTAAAAACGCGGCCAATATCAAGGTCAGAGAGCTAATGCTGCCTATATATTGAGTCAGAAAAATCAAAGTGATGCCTACAACCATTTTGGCACCGGAAGAGATACCCAGAACAAAAGGGCCTGCTATGGGATTGCGGAAGAACACCTGCAGAAGATAACCGGACACTGACAGCGCGCCACCAAGAATCGCGGCCAGCAACATACGCGGAATACGGATACGGAACAGAATCTGACTTTCGGTGGAACTGTTGATGACAGCATTCAATTCCTCCGCATAACCGCCACGAGTGAAAATATTTGCGATGCCATAGCGGATACTGCTCCAAATCATTTGGAATACATCTTGTATCGCAACAGACACAGAGCCAATATTGACATTTAGCACCAACGCCAAAACCAATAGGCAACTTAACAAAAGCATGATAAAAGAAAAGCGTCCAATGTTGCCCAATTTAATCTTTCCTTTAGTAATAGTATCAGTTCCGGTTACTTTCGGTTTCATAGTCGCTCGCCTTTCTTTGACTAATTCTATATTTCATCGATCATTCGAGTTATTTTCAACATGATAAGGCAGAACTGCCGCTCCTACATAATGAGGAGCGGCAGTCGTTCACTGTAGTCGATAGAGATAGGGCAATTCGTCCAACTCATCAGCCTCGCCGGAGAAAACTTTCTGAAAGCTTTGAATCATTTGACCAAGCTGGGTTGTTTCCTGATACATGTTTTCACTTGTGCACCAGACATTACCGTTTTGGACTGCCTTGAACTCTGCCAAGAGCTCGTTCTTTGCAAGTAGTTCATCAATGGTTTTGATTTCGCCACCAATGGTACTGTTATAGATGATGTAATCTGCATCCTTTGCCGTGGCAAAAAACTTCTCCATTTCAATTGTCACGGTTGACGTTCTGGTTTCGGGATCGCCAAGATTGTCGAATACATAGTTGCCACCGGCCAGTTCCAACATTTTCGTTACATAGTCGCCGCTCTTTCTTGCAACCACATAGCCAGAAGAACTGATATGGAAAAATGCAACTGTTTTTCCGAAACCTTCTGTGCCCGCAGCTTCATTCAAGTATTTGACCTGTTCTTCAAAAAGAGCCTCTGCAGTCTCTTCTTTATTCAGAAGGGCACCATACAATTTAATCCATTCCGTGCGTCCGAGCGGATGCGGCTCCATGCTGGACTGGTCGATAAAGACTGCAATTCCCAACTCTTCAAGCTTATCCTTCACCTCGGATGAGTGACCAATCATAAGAGATTCAATGGCCAGCGGGCATCTGTGGTCCAGCATCATCTCATAATCCGGCTCACTATACTTACCCGCATATAGGATTCGGCCTTCCTGCATTGCAAGTCGAGCGTTTTCAATGTGCCAACCGTCTTCCTTGGTTCCAGATAGCCTAATTACGTCCATGCAATCCAAGGCATCAAACAAGCACATAGAGGCGGTTGCTGCAAGATAAATATTCTCTACTGGTTGGTATAACGGGACAATGTCTTTTGCTATTCCCTTTGGACATTCCGAACCTTCCGGTATCACAAGAAATCGGGTTCCGTCTGCAAGAGAGATCAGTTTATAACCGTCTTGGTAATAATCAACGGAAAACTGCGTAGCGAACTGTAGTTCCATGCTACGTTCCGGCTCCCAGCCGTTGCCCAATCCCTCTTTTGTTTCCACCGTTCCGCAGCCACCAAGGACTGATAGAAGCAAGGTTACTGTCAAGAAAAGTGCAATGCAGCGCTTCATGCTCATTCTCCTTTAATGGTCGAGCTGTCAAAGTGCAGAATGTACTCCACCAAATGAGGTTCACTCATCGCAATGGTCGATGCGCTGACAGCCATATCCTCGTCTAAGACAACAGGAATCTCAAAAGTTGAATTTCCCTCGGTCTGGATAGGATCATACTGAACACCATCAATGAGCATATATTCATAGAATGGGCTGCTCCACACAATAATTGCAGTCATTTTATCGCCCTGAACAGTGATGGACGCCGGAGACTCAACACTTGCCCGACCGGAACCGCCAGTCAGAGTTACTTCAATTGTATACGTTCCGTCGCTCAGTTCCTTTTTGCCGCAAGCAGTAAAAAGGGTGCAAATGAGCAGACAAGAAAGCAAAATTGCGATAATCCGTTTCATAACATTACGCCACAATCAGCGCATCGGCAGGAATCGCGTCAGACAGGAAGATCAGAGTACGGTCATACCACTTCTCCTTGCTAACGCTCCATGCAGCGCAATTCATCTCAACATTCAGTTCTTCAACAGGGATGGAGAAGGTGACCGCTCCATCGGAATCCAAAACAGCCTTAATGTAGTCTGCATCAGAAGCTGCGGCAGCTTCTTCACCGGTGCCAACAAAAAGCTGATTATAGCCGTCGCCGCTCATGGTGATCACAGCGTTCATCTTGCCGTTTTCGACAGTCAGAACGCACTTCACGATTTTGAACATAGAAGAACTGGACTCTACATTAATCTCGTAAGTGCCATCCTTGATCTGGGATGCGGAAACAGGGTCAGGAGCGTTCATAGCGTCTGCAGCGTGCTGAATGATCATTTCCCGCACACCGGCATACTGACCAAGGCCCTTCAAAACACACTCAACTTCAAAACCGGCATTGACGAAAGCGGTCTTCCAGGAATCCTCCTCATCACCGGCCATATCGTTGTTTGCGTGATCACCGGCAACGATCATCAAGGGCAGAAGAACGACCTTCTTAGCGCCGGAGTCCTTCACAAGCGCAAGCACATCATCCAGGGAAGGAGAGGCTTCCACAGTGCCAATGAAGTAATTGGTATGACCCGCTTCGATCAGCTTTTCCTGCAGGGTTGCGTAAGTGGAGTTGGCTTCGTGGTGGGTTCCGTGGCCCATATAAACGATAGCGGTACCTTCCGCATTGTATTCTGCGGTTTCCTCAATCAGGGAAGCAATCAGCGCATCATAGTCCGCGGCTTCGGTTAGCAAAGGCTCACCGACCTTAAAACGGTCAAACTGATCGGCAAAAACAGCGATTTCGGCCATCATGTCATCATATTCCGCACCGGGCATTACGTGAGTAGGCTGAATCACAACTTCTTTCACGCCGTCCATGATCATCCGGGACATGGCTTGGGTCACATTATCAATTTCCAGCCCTTCGCGGTCTTTCAAAATATCGATGATCGTCTGGGCAGTAAATGCGCGACGAACCTCATAGTCGGGATAGGCTTCCTGCAGCGCTTCTTCAATAGCACCAATGGTCAGGTCGCGAGTCTCGTTATAACTGCTGCCAAAGCTTACAACAAGAAGCACGGGCTTCGCTTCTTCGGGGGTGTCACTGTTGTCGGGAGCGGGGGTAGTGTTGTCGCCAATCTGGGGATTGTCGGTTGTGGGATCTTTGGTTTCGCTTCCCTGAGTTCCACATGCAGCCAGCCCCAGAACAAGGCACAGTGCCATCAGCAGAGAAACGATCTTCTTCGTGAGTTTCATTTTGGTTTCCTCCATTTTGATTGATGATTTATTTTCAGGTGATATACACCTCGAAAACAATGGTCGAATGGAGAAAACAGCGTAAAAGCTCAACCCTGCAAAACAAAAAGCTGCAGCAGTCTTTTATGACTGCCGCAGCCGATTTCCTGCAAAACAAAACACCTATTTCTCCATACGTCGAAAGAAAATAGATAACAACACATTTAAGCAGGTCTTCTGACTCGCGTATCATAAGCTCTCCGCACTGCCTTCTCAGGATTACTCCCAATGACTGACTTTCGTCGCGTGCGGTGCCTCCACGCATACAGCGGCGGTACCGTCCCGGATTCTAACCGGGTTCACTATTCTCCACCAATTCCTTTCGAAATTAGCGATGCTCAAATGCAGTATTCAATTATGTCATATTATAATACCACAAATATCGTTTGTCAATGTTTTGGGAGAGTTATGCGCTGATTTTTTTTGGATTTTTCAGGTTTCCTATACTATTTCCGTAAGATTGGAAAATGTTCTAACTTTACAAGAAATCACATTTGTTTGAAGGGAAATCCGCCTCTGATAATGGCAAAAAAGCGGGAGCGCATCGTATAAAATGCACTCCCGCTGTAATTTCATCGTTCCCAACTGTCTCGGCTTTTCTTCTTGTTCTGTTTCTGCTGCTGTTGCTTCTGATGCAGACGTTCACGGATAGAGCGCATTTCCATTTCCTCATTCAGCAGATTTGCCACATCCCGTTTGCTGTCGTGCATCATCATCGGATCGTATTTCTCGCTGTAGGCAGCTTTCACACGGTCAACGGCAGATCGTTCCTTTTCCTCACGGATTTGCTCTGTGTGAGCATCGCCGCTAAAGCAGAGAGAGACCATTTCTTGCCATCGTATTCCACATTATGATCATCAACCACCGTGCAGGTTAAGCCTGACTTTTCGTCTGCATGGTTACAGTATTCGATAGTGGCTCCGATGGGAATCTGACAGAGGGAGAATGCAAATGGTGCAAGACGCTCCTTTTTCTGCTCCTCAATATCCTCCGCAGTATCAGCGGCAGCAACATCGTCAGCACTTGGCGGTATGAGTTTCAACTTATCAGTACATCCGTGAATTTCTGCAATTGCCTCCAGTATGGAATAGGCATCCTGTGGAGACATCGCATAAAACTCACGTACTCGTTTCTGCCCGTTGAAATTATCAATCGAGCGAAGGTTCGGATTCAGCTTGTCAATAATGGAATGAATCTTCAAATCAGAAAGTCTGGAATTCACTTCATATGTAGCATAAACACGAAAAGCAAACGGTATGCACTCGCTACGGTTCAGCTGCTGCAGCCGTTTCTCAATATCATCTGCATAGCCAATCTTCACATAGTCCGGGAAGGATGGATTGGTTAGTATGTAAATTACTCCTTGCTGGTCACTCATCTCAACACCTCCAACTTACACTTCACTGAACACTTTTGAAAAGATCAGCTTCGTGAATACATCATCTATTTGTTTTGCAATCTGCTTTGATTCTATCAGGGTACCGAGTTCTATATTGCCCTGCTGTCCGTGATAGGACAAGTTCGCAGATGTTATTAAGGTCTGCTGCTGGTCAACGGAAATAACCTTTGCATGAAGCGCAGCCATTTTATCATCTTCCTGATGGTAGTTATAAATTTTCAGGAACCGTCCTTTGTAACGAAGTATCTTATCGAATCCGGGCTGCTTATCAATATCGTTTACAAAGAACTTCACGAATACTCCTCGCTGGCTTTTAAGAACGATTGTATCGACCAGTTCCGAGAAATACGAGGATAAGGAATATCCCGTGATCAGGATATTCCTTTCCGCTCCATTTATTATCGACTGAACCACATTCATTGTGGTTCTCGCATTGATAGAAAAAGACGGAGGTGCCGTGACCACGAGCGACACCTTATCTGCCTCGGATACATTCATAGCATCAATAATCGTTCCTATGATGTCATCGCATTGTGCATCGGATAATTCCGGGCAGTTTCGCTTCAGCATTGAGGCGGCATTAGTCGTTCCATTTGCCACATCACTTTTAACCGTATTTAAGAATATCTCTTTGTTTAGATTTCCACCTGGCATAAGTCACCCACTAACTCCTTAAAATATGAGCATTCCTCACGTCCCGGAATAGGAACAACAAGACCTCTGTCAAGCATCCTGTTTCCGTTTTCACACGCCGTTTCAGATATCATGCAACATGAATGACAGGCAGCGCCGTTTGAATTTTTGCCAGCCGGCAAATTGCTCATGCATTCCGGGTCATTCGTGCAAACAAGAGCCTCTTGGAAAGCATCTCGCATAAGATTAGTCATCTGATCGATATTGCCAAGTTCAACCAGACCGCCGAGTGATCCTTCCTTGTCGGAACTTCCTGTGTAGAGCAGAATGCCAGCCATTTTATCACCAAAGTAGATTCTTTCTCTAATGGCTGAAGAAGAATATCCCGATGACATAGACATCTGCTTAATCATCAAGTGGGCAAATGTGTGCATCAGAACATAAACCGCATTTCTCACAACCGTGATTGTCCAACCTTTTGACTCGCAAAACTCTCTGTATGAATCGGAGTATTTTTCCGACAAACCTTTCACTGTAGGTGAGTTGAGCCATGCCGCAAGCGTATCTTTATTAAATTCTATAAAGATTCCCTCGCCATTTACCTCCGCTGCAGGCAGCCAGCGTTCTTGCTTGCCTTTGCTTAATGCTACGACATTCGGCTGCTCATCCGCATCCGGATCAGGAGCATCTACTCTTGTGAATCCAAGAAGAACTCGAACCTCTCTAAGTCTGGTCACTCGGATGATACGGCTGAAGTACTTCTGCAAATATCTAGGCAGAGCGTCCTCTTCAGCCTTGAAGTGTTTCTTGTTTGATTCATATGCAGGGTCATTGTGGTGTGTGATGGCATTGTATTCCATCTGCTTAATTTCAGTGAACTCTTTGATATTGCTCATGCGACGCTCAAGCGCATCATTAAACTCATCCCTTGAGTAAGCAGAGAAATACATCTCATATATTTTGGTTATTCCATCGTCTCCCATAAGCTGCTTTGCAAGCTCTATATCACGCAGATGCTCATCAATCAGGTTATACAACGGATTAATCCACGGCGGAATAGAAATTGCACTTCTGCTCACGGCAAAGTATACATTAGACGCACCTCGCTGTGAGGGAATGATGGGCTTGCTGCACTTATGATTTTTCACATTCGGTCTGAACGGATGATGTCCGGGACAGGCAACGCCGTCAAAATTATCTCGCTGCGTTGCGCCGCTCATGCTGCGTTTCGCACCGCAGGAGCATTCTACCCACATATCGGCAAGCGTGGATGTATTACCTGTCGAATACATCTTTAAGTTTCCGTTGCAATCAGATTCGCCTCTGTGTACCCACCACTTCCAAGGGAAGTCCGACATATGGCCCTCCTCGCAAATTGTGATAAAACGGGATGGATATGCAGGCCGATGGCACTCAGGGCAAGTGACGCCATACTTGAGATACTTATCTAAGTCAAAGTATTTTCTGGCATCAAACAGCTTACCGCATTTTAAATTAGAGCATACGTGCCAGTATGGGAATGTCGCAACAGGAACATCACCAGAAAAACTTGTCCGAGGCATATAGAAGCAATCAACGCCTAAGTATGATGCAAGCCTGCCGTCGATTATTTTTTGTCCCCTCTGTTTCCAGTAGGAGATATCAAGAATCGTAACCGAGTCCTTGACCGCATCGACTACCGAGCCGGGACCAAATGTGGTTATGATCTGGTTTGGACGTAACTCTCCAAGTTTATTATTATCAAAAGCCATGTCAATCCTCCGTGTAATAGAACATATTCGCAGAACTCTCGACCTCACGCATGGAACGAAGTGTAGCTTTTTCATTCTCATCGTGCGGCTGGTCATATGGATTCATCAACCTGTTATAGCGTTCAGTTCCAACAACGTAATACCGTAGCGGTTTCGTCTGTGCCGCCTGCAGTTTCCACCAGTCAATGAAGCGGTCTATTTCTTCCTCCGCATCTGCTCGTGCTGACGGCTTGATGATATTAAGTCGGTCAATTATCAGCTTCTTTACAGAATCAAGCTGCTCCGTGGTTAGTGAGCCTATAGCCGCCGCATCCGGGTTATTTGCCATGTTCGGGAAGTTCAGGCGTATTGCAGATATTATAAGCGCGTGCATAACACGATCTCTTGCTCTGGCAGAGAACGGTGTTGCCGTTGTTCCTTCGACAAAACGATAAAGCTGGGAATGATAGCCGGTAAAATTCTCATAATGCGATAAGTCACGCGGACGGTACGCATTGTAGAGCGTAACCACAAGTCCAGGAAACGCGCGACCGATACGGCTTGTTGCCTGAATGTATTCCGAGTTCTGTTTCGGCTGACCTGTCACAACCATCAGTCCAAGGCGGTCAACGTCCATACCAACAGCAATCATGTTTGTGGCGATAGCCGTATCCAGACAGTCTTTTGAAGCACAAGTCGTTTCAAGCTGATTAAGCTTTTCCGGAATCTTGTAAGATGACATACGGGAAGTAATCTCCACGTTGTGGTTCAGATACCGCTGCTTATCCAAGCCGTACTTATTCTTGATACGATATATTCTCTTCGGAATGTCGTCTTGTAAAAGTCTGACCGCACCGCCGAGTTCTCGGATACTGTTGAAGTAGCCAACAAGAGAATAGTACGGGTCAATCACATCCTTGTATTCATCCTGGAGGGAGTATGTATAAGCAGCCTGCAGTATAATTGCGTAAACACGAAGCAAAGCGGTCTTAACAGACTGACCGGGTGCGCAGACGCCCACATATTTTCGGAACGGATCATCCTCTACGGAAATCTCTCTGATGAAGAAGCTGTCTCCGATTTCAAATCCGTTCGGCGG
>OLNZ01000906.1_pt1 | contig 24856 bp, 16 predicted proteins | sample 1672981 | NCBI WGS metagenome assembly OLNZ01 (sample SAMEA3136743, study PRJEB25190) | human gut metagenome | biome: human gut; feature: human-associated habitat; material: faeces | place: Austria | collected 2013 | reverse complement strand
GCCGCCGTCGGCAACGGCGGCACCGCCGGCACCACCGGGCAGTCCCGCGCGGTCGAGGCGATCATGGCCGAGGTCTCCTCGCCGGTCTCCGGCGGCCTGTCCTACAGCGCCCACGTCTCCGGCGTCGGCTGGCAGGACGAGGTCTCGGGCGGCGCCGCGGCCGGCACCACCGGCCAGGGCAGGGCGGTCGAGTGCGTCAAGATGCGCCTGACCGGGGGCCTCTCCGAGTACTACGACGTGTGGTACCGCGCCTACGTGCAGGACTACGGCTGGCTCGGCTGGGCCAGCGACGGCGCCCGCGCCGGCACGACCGGCATCGGCTACCGCGTCGAGGCGCTCCAGGTCCGCATCCTCGCGAAGGGCTCGGCGGCGCCGGGCCCCACGGAGGGCGCGTACAGGGATCGCCCCTTGCATCCGAATTCGGTTGTCCTCAACGTTCCCTGCACAATGCAGAATCCTGAGCTTCCGACTGGTTGTGAGTCCGTCGCATTGACCAATGCGCTCAACTATTACGGATTTGGACTGGGTAAAACCGTCATTGCAGATGCGTATATGCCTAAGAGCAGCTGGGATTTTGTGACGGCGTTTTGGGGTAATCCGCATAGTGCTTCGAATGGAAACTGCATATCCGCTCCTGGACTGACCAACACAGCTAATTCTTTTTTGATTAGTCGTGGAAGCAGTTTGCGGGCGTATGACGTCACAGGCACTGGTTTCTATGATCTTTATTCCTATTTGGAAGCCGGACATCCCGTTATTATCTGGTCAACGATTGGTATGCAAAACTTGGGAAGCTGCTATGCGACCCAGGCATATGGCGGAAGGGTCTATCGAACCTACACCAATTCCCATACCGTCGTTCTTAGGGGCTTTAATCGTTCCCTGGGTACCGCTTACATTGCTGATTCACTCGCTGGCTATGTCTCTAACTCCGCCCAGCGAATTGCTTCGTTATACTCGCAACGAGGGGCACAGGCGGTTGTCCTTAAGTAGGTTCGTTTATTGATGAAGGAAGGTGGAATCGTGAGACGTCTCTTTGATGTGTCCGTTTCTATTCTCATGGCTGCTGTGTTGCTCATGAGTCAATCATGGGCCGTGACTGCTGCATATGCTGATTATTCAGTTAACGGATCTACTGACTCAACTAATTTGAATTCTGATTTGAATTCTGAAGACTCGAACGCTATTGATGATGGTTCAGACTCTGAAGGACAAGAGTCGAATGCGTCCCCTGTTGTTAACGAGTCCCAAGACACGCAACAGGGTTCATCCGAAGATGTAAGCGAGGTCGTTGCTGACGATTCTGCCGTAAGCAATCAGCTGACCGTCAAAAACGTAAGTGTTTCTGCCCATGTGCAGAATATCGGCTGGATGGATCCGGTTTGTTCGGGTAAGGTTGCCGGAACGACGGGTAGGGGCCTTAATCTCGAGGCACTCAGAATCTCACTCGAAATGGATGGAGCAACCTCTCAAGAGCAGGTTGCAAACGCCTTGTCCGTCGAGGCCCACGTCTCCAACGTCGGCTGGCAGGCCGCCGTCGGCAACGGCGGCACCGCCGGCACCACCGGCCAGTCCCGCGCCGTCGAGGCCCTGAGGGTCAGGCTGTCCGCGGACCTGTCGGCCCGATACACCGTCTGGTACCGCGTCCACTCCGCCGAGTTCGGCTGGCTCGGCTGGGCGTGCGACGGCGCCGACGCCGGCTCGGCTGGCTACGGCCGCGCCGTCCAGGCCGTCCAGGTCGCGGTCCTGCCCAAGGGCGACCCCGCCCCGGGTGACACTACCTGTCCTTTTAAGAACCGTAGCGATGATCCCGCTTCGATTTCCGTTCGCTCGCATACATCGAATATTGGCTGGATGTCTCCCGTAGATGGCGGATCTGTTGCTGGGACAACTGGTAGAGGCCTTCCCATGGAGGCTCTTGAAACCCAGCTTGGCTGGTATGGCCACTCGGGTTCTATTGAGCTTCGTGGTCATGTCTCGAATGTTGGCTGGCAGCAGTGGTCTAAGGGGCACTGCGGTACGACTGGAAAGTCTCAGCGCCTCGAGGCCGTCCAGATTCGCTTGACCGGCGAGGCGGCAGATAAATATGACATTTGGTATTGCGCTCATGTGTCAGGCATAGGCTGGCTCGATTGGGCCTGTAATGGTGCTGCCGCTGGTTCTGCCGGTAAGGGCAGGGCTATTGAAGCGGTCAAAGTGGTTCTCGTGGAGAAAGGCGGAGCGGCGCCCGGCTCTTCGGCCAAGGTCTTCATTGGCGATCAAGATGCTGTTACGGTTTCCGGATCGGCCGTTTCTGGGGAGAGTCTTGGATCCTCTTCTGGTAAAAAGGCCACGATTGGAGACAAGGGTGCTAAGCTGATCAGCTCTATTGCCTTAAGCGTTGCTGGCCAAACTGATGATGGATCGATTTCCTATGCTGTTATGGATGCATATTCAGGCTGGGGCGCTTCTTCATCGGATGGTGGCGCTGCCAAGGCGGTATCCGGCGCCCCCATAAAAGCGATAAAAATGTCGTTGAGCGGTCAACTCGCTGCCAATTATGACATCTGGTATCGAGTATGCGATTCCGGTAATGGCTGGACTGGCTGGGCATCAAATGGTCAGGCATGTGGCGTTTCTGGTGGTTCTTCCGGTTTGTGCGGCATCGATGTTGCACTTGTAAATAAAGGTCAGTCTTCGCCTGGCTCCTCTGCCAATGCATTTATCGAAACGCCTGGAATCGGTCTTGTATCTCAGGCGCACGTTGCTTCTGCGGGCTGGCTGGCTCCCGTTGGTAACGGTGAAACCCCGGGTCAGACGGGTATGTCTCGTTCCCTGCAAGCGCTATATGTTGCGACGCAAGGCATCGATGCCTCAGTTGAAGTGTCGGCACATGTTGCGAATATCGGCTGGCAGCCATACGTCTCGGGTGCTTCCTATGCTGGCACTGTTGGCAAGGGCCTCGCAATTCAGGCGGTTAAATTAAGGCTGACCGGGAACGACGCTTCAAAATACGATATTTACTACCGTATTCATGCTGCAGACTATGGCTGCCTTGGTTGGGCTAAAAATGAAGCTGCGGCTGGCACCGTTGGGCTGTCTAAGCAGGCCGAAGCAATTCAAATTAAGTTGATTGCCAAGGGTTCGTCCGACGCTCCCGTGCAAGACCATGATGCGTTGATCCAACTTCCCGGGCTATCTGCTAAGGCAAATTGCTCCGGTCTTGGCTGGCAAGCGCCTGTTGGCAATGGCAGTGTTGCCGGAACGGTTGGACAGAACCGTGCCATGGAGGCCATGCAGCTGTCGCTTTCTGATAGCTCCATGAGTGGCGGTATATCGTATTCTGCCCACGTATCCAATATCGGTTGGCAGTCCGTTGTTTCAGATGGGGCTACATCGGGAACTGTTGGCCAAGGACAGCAAATCCAGGCTGTGAAGATTAACTTGACTGGCGATGTTTCTGATTACTTTGATGTTTGGTATCGCGTCCATGTGTCAAATTATGGTTGGCTTGGCTGGACCAAAAATGGATCATCGGCGGGCACCACGAAGCTTGGCATTCCTGTTCAGGCCTTACAGGTAAAGATTGTCCCTAAGGGCGCTTCCGCACCAGGCTCTACGTCTGATTCGTATTTTGAGACCTATCGATATATGGGATATCAGACCCCTGGCTCTTATCCAAAGGTTAGTTGCAATAGCGTACAGCTTCCTTCGTATTGCACCGGTTACTTCACGTATGTCACGCCTTCTCGAATTCCTTATAACGCTTCGCGACAGGATTGTATCAACGCCTTTATCCAGCGTGCACGTGAATATATCGGAACGCGTTATATCGAGCCTTGGTCTTCTTGGCCGGGGGATGCGGTTGATTGTTCGGGATTAGTGCTGCAATGTTTGTATGCGACTGGCATGGATATGGGTTGGTATAACCCCTATAACCATCGTTGGCTGCCTGAACAGACGTATAACTCTATGAACTGGTATCGCAACAACACGTTTATGCCGGTTAGCACCTCTGCCATGCAGAGGGGAGATGTGGCCTACTACCAGGGTCATATTGGAATCTATATCGGTAACGGTCGAATTATCGATTCGTGGCCGGGAATTGGAGTTACCGAACGTTCGGTTAACGCTCCCGGTCGTGTGATCGGTGCCGCAAGACCTTTTGCATAGAGTCTATTGAGGCGCTCCGTAATAGGAGCGCCTCTTTTTGTGTCGGGGGCATTGCTTTTCCAAGCTCAAAATGTGTTCTATGAAGTGCGGTAATATAACCGTTGATTGTGTTGCTGTATTCAGCTGTTATCTTGGGGGATATACATGAAACGTCTAAAAGCGTATGCGGTTTTGGCTTGCGCGCTAGTAATGGTTTGGTCGCAAGTCGCTCAGCCTTACTGTGCATATGCGCTGTCAGCTGAATCTGGCGCTATCTCGCAATCGATATCTCAAGCGTCTGAAGAGCGCGTATCCCAAGATGAAATTTCCCAGGGAACACAGGACGATGCTTCGGATTCCCAAGGTCAAACCGAATGGTATGGTGACGCTGCAAATGCTGCTCGTCCTGATGAGAGTGTGGACTCTGCTTCCAGCGATCAGTCTGGAATTGATGCTGTAGAGTCTGATATTGACGATTCTAACGGTGAGGCTTCGGCTGATGATTCCGTTGGGGCGGATTCCTTTGATGTCGACTCTTTGGAACAGAACTCTTGGCGTTATGAAAATGGCGTGCTTATCGAAGGCGGCAACGGCGACATCGATGCCCAGTCTTCAGCTGACGACTCTTTGCCCGATGGCGCTGTCGCGCGCGGTATTGACGTCAGCAATCACCAGGGGACCGTTGATTGGAATAAGGTTAAGGCCGCTGGGATTGATTTTGCCATTCTCAAGGTTGGACCTGTTTACGGAAAACCTGACGATTCTTTTGAGAGGAATGCTGCTGAATGTGAGCGCCTCAGTATTCCTTATGGTGTGTATTACTACTCCTACGCCCGTTCTGTAGAGGATGCCAATAAAGAGGCTGACAGGACACTTGCTTGGCTTGGTGGCCATCATCCGTCGCTTCCCGTTTACTACGATCTTGAGGATAGCTATATCCTGCAGGATCCAAATTTCAGCAAAGATAAGCTCGCCCAGATTGCGCAGGCTTTTTGTAACCGTATGGAGGCCGTTGGCTTTAAGTCGGGTATCTATGCGAACCTTAACTGGCTCAACAACTACTTGGATAGTCCGTCTCTGAGCGGTTATGACCATTGGGTCGCTCAATATAATTGGCGTTGCGATTATGCTGGCAGCTACAGTTTCTGGCAGTATTCAAGCAGCGGCAATGTCCCGGGCGTTAACGGACGCTGTGATATGAACTATTGCTTCAACGGTTCTTTTCTTAACGTAGACGACAACAAGATGCACATTCAGTATGAGGCGCATGTCTCGAATATTGGCTGGATGAGCAGCAAGCGCGACGGATCTACAGCTGGCACAACGGGGCAGTCTAAATCAGTGGAGGATCTTAAGGTCAACATCTTGAATCCCGTTGAAGATGGCTCTGTGCAAATTAACGCTAATGTAAGTGGCGTCGGCTGGCAGGGCTGGGACACCCCCTCGGCCTCCGAGGGCGGCACCACCGGCCAGGGGCGCGCCGTCGAGGCCGTTCGCCTGAGGCTCACGGGCTCCCTCGCGAAGGACTACGACGTCTACTACCGCGTCCACGCCTCCAACATCGGCTGGATGGCCTGGACCAAGGACGGCGGTGAGGCCGGCACCACGGGCTTCGGCAGGAGCGTTGAGGCCGTCCAGATCAGGCTCGTCAAGAAGGGCGACGCCGCCCCCTCGTCCGACGGCGCCAACGTTGACTACGCCTTCAAGAAGAAGCCCATGTCCCTGACCTATCGGGCCCACGTCTCCAACGTCGGCTGGCAGGGCGCCGTGGCGGACGGAGCGACCGCCGGCACCACCGGCCGCGGCCTCGCGCTCGAGGACCTCATCGTCTCGCTCGACAGCTCCGACTACTCCGACGGGTCGGCCGTCCAGGTCGACGCCCACGTCTCGGGCATCGGCTGGCAGGGCTGGGACACCCCCTCGGCCTCCGAGGGCGGCACCACCGGCCAGGGGCGCGCCGTCGAGGCCGTTCGCCTGAGGCTCACGGGCTCCCTCGCGAAGGACTACGACGTCTACTACCGCGTCCACGCCTCCAACATCGGCTGGATGGCCTGGACCAAGGACGGCGGTGAGGCCGGCACCACCGGTATGTCATGCTCTCTCGAGGCTGTTCAGATTAAGCTCATTAAGAAGGGCGTCTCCCATCCTGATACATCGGGGTATTCCCATCTTGAAATACCTACGGTAACGTATTCCTCTCAGGTGAAAGGTGCTTGGCAGAATTCTGTCCCCGCTGGAGAGGTGTCCGGTACAACCGGTCAGGGAATTCCCATCACTGGGTTTTCAGCTAAAACTACTTCATCTGTTGCCGGCGGGATAAATTATCAACTGCATCTTTCGAATGTGGGCTGGACGTCTGGTAAGTCAAACGGAGTGCAGCTTTCGTCTACCGCTGAATCCAATTCGGTTGAGGCTATTAAAATTTCTCTTTCTGGTGACTTGGCAACCTATTTTGATGTTTGGTACAGGGTTCATGTCGATAACGTCGGCTGGCTTGGTTGGACTAAAAATGGCTCCGTTGCCGGTAGTACTGGCTATGGGGCGCATGTCCAAGCTATCCAAGTTCGACTTACGAGGAAGGGCGCCAATGCCCCCGGGAGCACCGTTTCGCCGTGTTTGCTTGGGCAACCAACCGCGTTTGCAAATCCCATGCAGAAGAAAATTGTAGATCTTGCCCGACAGGTGCCGTCTCCTGGCCCGGGATTGTGCTCCGAGTGGATTGCAGATATCTATGAGCGTGCCGGATTTAGGAATGTCCATACAGATGCCTGCGATTACTACTGGGATTACTGTAAATACACCGATTATTCTCATTTGAAAGTCGGAATGGTCATTGCCGTTCCTTCGCATACGCATACACGCATGGGCAGCATTTACGGTCACGTTTGTCTCTACATCGGTAATAACCAGGTTATGGATAATGTCGGTTGGATCAGGACGCTCGATATGGCGTACTGGTTGGATTATTATTCCACCTCATACAAGCCAAAATGGGGCTGGTATGACAACGTGCCGCTTGCATAGCAGGTCGAAATTCGTGTTTTCACACAGGTTCTAGCAAATATTCTGATTAAAACGAACGGGTCGTTTTGCAACGGTCCGTTCGTTTCTATTTAAGTGCCATTCACGTTTTCGGTATTTATGCAATTGCCGTAACGATAAATAATGATGCTAAATATGGTCGATTAATGGGGGAGTCGAATGAAAAAGACGCAACGACTGCTAGCAACGGCAATGATGCCATTACTGATCATTCAGTGTCTTCTGACGCCCCTTTCTGTCTGGGCTGATTCTTTACCGGTGCAGCCGGAATCTACTGATTATTCCGTCAGCGCCGCCGACAGCTCGGAAGACGAGGACATCGTCTTAAATGACGAACAGCAGGGGGTTGAAGTCAAGCAGCCGACTGTGTCAGACAATGATTCTCCCTCATCCGTTTCCAGCGAGTCTGCTTCCAATGCGACTGATTCGCCGAAACCCGAAAATGATGTATCCGCTGTCTTTGGCTCTGTTTTATACCAGACTCATGTACAGGATATTGGCTGGCAAGCTCCCGTTTCAAATGGAATGACGGCTGGCACAACAGGTCGTGCTAAGCGCGTCGAAGCCCTCAAGATCAATCTGCTTTCACAGGATGGCAGCCCTTTGGGGAATGACAGCATTTCGGTCCAATCTCACATTTCCGGGATCGGCTGGGAGTCTCAGCCGGTGGGCAATGGGCAGACATCTGGAACAGTTGGACAGTCGCGAGCCATCGAGGCCATCAAGCTATCTTTGTCGGGTGGTCTTTCTGATTCGTATGACATTTGGTATCGCGTGCATTCTGCAAATGTTGGTTGGCTTGGCTGGGCCTCAAATGGTGAGCCTGCTGGAACGCAGGGCTATGCTTACCAGATCGAGGCAGTTCAGATTAGGGTGCTTCCAAAAAATGCCCAAGATGCACCGGTTCGAGGTGATGCCTTTAGGGACCATTCTCAGGATCCGCCTACCGTCTCCTATCGATCTCATGTCTCGAATGTTGGATGGATGAGCGCCGTCGCGGACGGAAAGACATCGGGAGTCATCGACTCAAGTAATGCAATCGAGGCGTTATCGGTTAGTGTTAATTGGTATGGTCACGGAGGCTCTATTTTCTCTCGCGCGCACGTCTCTGGCATCGGTTGGCAAAACTGGTCTTCAGGCGCTGTTGGCACGACCGGGCAGTCTCGGACCATTGAAGCCGTTCAGCTTAAGCTGAATGACGATATATCTGCAACTTACGACATTTGGTACCGCGTGTATGCTTCCAAATTGGGCGGATGGCTGGGCTGGACGTCTAACGGGTCTCCTGCGGGCTCGGTGGGGAAGGGTGCCGCCATTCAGGGTGTTCAGATTTTATTGGTCGAAAAAAGCGGCTCTGCTCCCGGCGATACGTTGAACCATTTCATTGGAGCTACGGATGTTCTAAGCGGGAGCTCGCTTGGTCTTAACGGTAAAAGCCTGGGCTCCGTACAAGGCAAATCAATCCAATTGGGCTCCGAGAACGGCTCTGAACCTTTAACCTCGCTCTCCATTTCGTTTGATAATCAAGAGATTTTAGGCTCAATTGACTATTCCGGCTTTTTTGAATTTGGCGGATGGAGCGGTGCTGTTTTTGACGGTGCTGCGCTTAACTCTAAAAACGATGGGCGTGTTCTAAAGGCAGTGAGATTGGCTCTTACTGGTGATTTGTCTAATGCCTATGACGTTTGGTATCGGTGTTTTGACTCCAAAAAAGGATGGCTTGGCTGGGCGTGTAATGGCGCGGATGCGGGGGCAACGATACCGGGTTCATTCCTTAAGGCTGTCGAAGTAAGGATTATCAGTAAAGGCAGTGGCGTTCCCGGAGTAACGGACGGAGCATTTGTTTCCGATACTTCCGCCGATTGCACTCATGTTGTATATCAGGCTCATTCCGCTTACCGTGGGTGGTCTCCATCTGTTTTAGATGGGCAGGATGCCGGCACAACGGGAAAATCGCTTTCTCTTCAAGCTCTGAATGTGTCGTTGTCCGGTGTGGATGATGATTCTCTAGTTGAGGCACGAGCCCATGTTGCTAATATCGGTTGGCAGGAATGGCAGTCTGTCGGTTATGTTGGGACCGTTGGACAAGGATTGGCCATTCAGGCTCTTGAGCTGCGCATTAATGGTTCCCTCGCGAATCAGTATGACATCTACTATCGAGTTCATTCGGCTGGTTATGGTTGGTTGGGTTGGGCCAAAAACGGCGATTCCGCTGGAACGACCGGGTTAAATATCCAGATAGAAGCTGTCCAAATTAAGCTTGTCGCGAAGGGCGGGGATCCTGGCGCGTCGTCTGCGCCCGCATTTATCTCTGCTCCAGCTCTAGCGCTCCAGGCGCATGTCGCCACGCTTGGTTGGATGAATCCTGTTGGCAACGGTGGTGTTGCAGGCACAACTGGCAGATCGCTTGCTATTGAGGCACTGAAGCTGAATGTCTCCAGTAGCGTATCGGGCGGTATTGAGTACTCCGCCCATGTACAGGATGTGGGCTGGCAAGGCTGGGCTTCCAATGGGGATGTCACTGGCACAGTAGGCTGCGCAAAGCGTATCGAGGCTCTTAAGATTAGGCTGACCGGTGATTTATCGAGCTACTTTGATGTTTGGTATCGAGCATATTGCCAAGACTTTGGGTGGCTTGACTGGACTTCAAATGGGCAGCCTGCGGGTACGTCTAGGATAGCCTGCAGAGTCGAGTCTGTTCAAGTGAAGATTGTTCCCAAGGGTGCTGGTGCTCCCGGTTCTACTGCGCGTCCGTTTACTGACCAGCCCTTGTTGCCGGCAGATATGATGACTATGCTTAATCGGGCTAATAGGTATTCGAGCAATACAAACTGGCTCATTATGGTTGACAGGCTAGCATGCCGCCTTGGAGTTTTTCGTGGACAGCGCGGGTCGTGGAGTTATGCTCAATACTGGACTTGCTCTACCGGCGCCCCGAGTACCCCAACGCCTACGGGTGAGTATGCCGTCACCGGCAAGGGCTACTCGTTTGGACATGGGTATACCTGCTACTACTACACGCAGTTTTACGGGGACTATCTGTTCCATTCAACACCGTACTACCAGGGAACTTTTAATCCTATGGACAGCCGAATGGGAATGCATATTTCACAAGGCTGCGTGCGTTTGCCCATCGATCGCGCTAAATGGATTTGGGATAACGTGCCTCTTGCTACTAAGGTGGTGATCTACTAGCTATTCCCGTTAGCGGCGAGAGCTTGTTAGAGGGCCCTTTCCTGTTGCCGTGTCTTGGCAACAGGAAAGGGCCCTTGCCGTTGGATTAGGCTCCTTTTTCTTCGTTCACCTAATTGGTGGCATTAATGAAGATAACTCCCGATAGTATGGTTATTGACGACTGTCTATCTAGGAGGCGATTCTTTTGAAAAGGCAATTTAGAGCATTTATTGTTCTGGTTTCCTGTTTCATGTCGATGCTGCTTTTGAGCCCTTTGGCTGGTTGGGCAGATCAAAATGTTGGTTCCAACGAATATGAATCTGTTCCAGAGACCCAATCCGACCCCTCGGATCAAACTGCTGCTGCAGCCGATGAAACGGCGCCTTCGATTGACGTTACCGTGGAGCCCAAAGAGGCGGTTCCGGATGTCAGCTATAAATCACACATTTCAGGCATTGGTTGGGAACCGACGTTTACATCGAATGGCTCGATCTCTGGCACAACAGGACAGTCTCGTAGGCTTGAGGCACTCAGGGTTTCCCTCCCTAATTCAGAAAACCTTGGTATCGAATACCGCTCGCATGTGCAAAATGAAGGCTGGCAGGATTGGGTTTCCGACGGAGCCATTTCCGGCACAACGGGAAAGGGCCTTCAGATTGAAGCTGTCGAGCTCAAGCTGACGGGTGACGGTGCATCTTCTTATGACCTGTATTATCGCGTTCATGCTTCTAATTTCGGCTGGCTTGGATGGACCTCAAATGGGTCGACTGCGGGAACCACCGGTTGGTCTTATGCCGTTGAAGCAATACAGATTGTCATTGTAAAGAAGGGTGACGCGGCGCCCGGCGATACCGCTGGTGCTTATGTCCCGTATGTCTTTAATTGCTCTCTTTCTCAGGTTGGGGAGACGACTAGAGCAACCCTGAATGTTCCGCAGATCGAGGATATAAAACGACTCGGTATCGCTGATTCGATAAAGGTGGCAAGCTCCATGTCGTATAAAGGGAGGGTCACCCGTTCCGTCTCAAGCACGATTGCACTCGGAGATCTGGGCTCTGGCTCCAGTGAAATTGAATTTAGCGATTATGGTCCGCTTGACGTTACGTTGCAGTATTTGAAGAACGGAAATATCGTTCATGAGGACCATCAGTCAATTGGCATTTCTGCGAGCGAGTACAACCTTGCCCCTTTGAGTGCTTCTTTCCCCGTTGTTCTCTATTCGCTATCTTTCTGGGATATCAGCACCTCTTCTGCTGGAACGACCATTCCGTCGATCGTAATGCTCGATCGTCCGGGTGCCTATAACTGGAACTCACTTCCATCCGGGATGTATGGTCTTCCGTATCTGACTCATGAGGAAAATGCTTCTAGTTCGAGCTATCAGGCGTTCGCGGATTATGTAGCTGCTCTCTACAAGATCAACCCCAAGGCAAAGTTCAATCTGTATATTAATGACATCACCTGCTCGTTGATCCATAGGATGATTTACGCCAATAAGATTCCCGCTGGCCAATACTCCATTCGACTGCTGTCCGATGGATCTGCCACGTATGTCTTTACCAATGAGGCCTTTGACGTAAAGGATCCAGATTCTAAGCAAGCGGAGCTGATTACTTTATGGAACGCTGCCAAGAATAAGGAATACGAAACCGGTGAAGTCTCAAAGTCGTATAGCGATTATCACGATCACTGGGATTCTATGTATGCCGTGCTGAGTATCGAGCCCGACACTCAGTGGTGGATGACTCGAACGAATCTGTTTACGAGCGGTGACGATAATGCCTTTGCGAATAAGATCGCATCCGATCCTAACGTTAAGAAGATGAACGTTTCGAGCATGCTTACGAGCCTGCAGAATAGGGGAGAGGACACGGTCCAAGCGTTTAAGGCTCTGTACAACTTTAACGATGGTTATTTTGATGCGGCTACTCAACAGGGCAAAAAGGTAATGATGCTGCTTGGAACGTATGTTACTTACGAGCAGAATTTTGACGACTATGCCAACTTGACCGAAGTTATCTATGGCGATGACTATTTGTATTATTACAAGGGGCATCCAAACACGCCGACGGGCATGTATCCCCAAAAGCAGGAACAGCTTGACCGTCTTGGCATTACCGATGTCGATTCTTCCGTTGCAGCGGAGCTGATTCTCTTCTTTAATCCGGAGATCGGTCTGTCTGGTTATGGGTCTAGTACGTATAACTCGGCCAGTGCTGATGCTGCTGGTGGTCTTTGGAATTCCACGAAGGCTGAGGCCTTGAAGCCGGGTGCCGTTATCGATTATTCGATTATGGATTGGTTTGCTTCGCCTATTACTGAGGACTCAGACGCGGTTATCAGGTCCCTTTGCAAGCAAGGTGACTCCTGTTATCTCGTGGAGTTTTCGGATGCCATACTTGCTTCGGCAAATTACGACTTTGCTATCTATTCGCACAACAGCGGCGCTCTGACTTATTACATGAAGAGTGAGTCTGGCTACGATGTTGTCAAGGTGTCGCGAGGCTCTCTTGACGTCTTGGCAACTTCACATGTTTCGAATGACGGCTGGCAGTCGGCTTCCAAGGGAGGCAATACCTCCGGGACCGTCGGTCAGTCAAAAGCTGTTGAGGCTATTACTCTCAACCTGCAGAATGCTCCCTACGATGGCAGCTTGGAGTACAGGACGCATGTTTCCGATTACGGTTGGCAAGATTATGTGAGAGAGGGAGAAGTCTCCGGCACTACGGGTCAGAGCAAGTCTGTCCAGGCTATCCAAATTCGACTTACTGGTGAGATGGCCAATCGTTATGACGTATACTATCGCGCTCATGTTCAGGATAAGGGCTGGCTTGGCTGGGCCTGCAATGATCAGGTTGCCGGAACAACTGGGTTTGGCTTGAGGCTCGAGGCATATCAGGTCGTTTTGGTTGAAAAGGGTTTGCCTGCTCCAGGGGATACGAGTCAGCCCTCTATTCGGAGAACGTTTTCGATTAAGACCCATGTTTCCAACCTTGGTTGGCAGCAGCCTGTTTATGAGGGCATGACGGCGGGCACAACTGGTCGAAATCTTGCTATTGAGGCGTTGACGATTAGCAAGCCCGACCTTGGGTATTCCGGTAACATCGAGTATCGAGCTCATGTTCAGAATATCGGCTGGCAAGAGTGGGTTAAGAACGGCAAAGTTGCTGGCACTACGGGAAAGTCTCTATCTATAGAGGCTGTTGAATTAAGGCTGACGGGAGATCTTGCCAAGCATTATGACGTTGTCTATAGGGCGCATGTGCAAAACAAGGGTTGGCTTGATTGGGCTAAGTCGGGCGAGTGCGCCGGTACAACTGGCGAGGCTCTGCATCTGGAAGCGATTGAGGTTTGGTTGGTTGATAAGAAGTAGTGCGTAAATAGGATATCTGTCGCAGCTATTGTTGTAATCCGAATGAAATAGCGATTATGCTGCCAATTGGCGCTGGAGACCAGGTTGACGTTATGCGGATGCATGTTGAGAATTCTCGGGAGGAATCGAAGCTTGGCTGGGACTTACTTGAAACCTCTTTGGATATTCAAACGTCATTCCTTGATGTGGGAGGAACAATGAATCCATATGTTGTTGCAGAAGGCGCACGCCAAACGACTCAAGAAGCTGCTGATAAATGGCATGCGGACAGACGCAGCGTTTCTGATTGGTGCAAAAACGGCTTCATTCCCGGAGCGAAAAAAGACCGAAAAGGAAATACCGCATGGTCTATTCCTTCGGATGCTCGGCGACCTATTGATTCGAAATTGATTCAGGAAATTCTCTGGCGTGTTTTGGAATCTGACAAACCCCAACGTGATGCTCTCGATCTTACGGATTGGGGTATTGGATCGTTCGACACGCCAGAGTGTATCGAGGTTTTGACCTCTAGCGGATACATAAAGTCTGCGGGTGATGGCGGGCAACTTTCATTAACCAAGAAAGGTTATTCGATTCTTGGCAGATACGGATCTTCGGCCAAGGATGCTGCGCTCCCCGTGCCTCTCCAATGGATTTCGGAATTCGGTGGGACCTTTACGGGGTGCGCAGTCAAACATCTCATCGCCCCATAAGTGGCTCTTACTGCGGCTATCCTTAGAAAACGTTCGCTGGTTAAACGGCGCAGCATTGATCTTTTATTGTGTAGTGCTTGATGAATTGGATTAGTTGGTATGTGCAAGTCTTTTGTCTAAAAAAACAGGCTCTCCGCTATTTAATGATTGTGACGACATACCTATTGCTGGCTATTTGAATGGAGATAAGGTTAAAAAACTGCTCGCAAACCCAGGAATCTGGTTTTCAAAATTTGATTGCATGGGCGATGACCCCGATGAGGGACGATGCCACCGAGCGTGCCTTTCGCCGATTCAAACAATGACTCCCGCTGGGTATGGGCAGATACAAGACATGCATCGTGCGGAGAACATGCCGTTGATTTCTTGTTGGTCTTGCAATACGAATGTCAGCGGTGCACTTTTTGAAAAGTTTGCTCCTGGCGATAACGGAATATGCTGCATAAGCACTCCCCGAATGATTCGCGAATCGCTTCAGCTTTCGGGTGTTCCCTACGGAAGAACCCATTACTTTAACGACGATGAACTAAAAAGGATGACGGCTCACTAATGGGTCTTAAGGCCTACTTTTATGATCCAAATGATATTGAAGCCCCTGTTTATCCTTCCCTAGAGTTAATCAAGCGTCAATTCTATTCGAATGAGGACGAGCTGCGTTTCATTTGTTTCAGTGACGGCTCTAAGATGAATGAAGGCCACCGAGGTGTTTTGATTCCGTTTTGAGATGTTAAGGCACACAAGCCATTCTCGTTAATTGTGGTCAAGCGGAGCATCGAAATATTTATGCGTTCCGAGCTTGAAGGTATGTTCTGTTGTAAAACTATTTTTCTCGACGAGGTAAAAAACGCTTCGCTTGAGGAGCTTATTTGCTAATAAGTTTGCGTGCCAGAATAAATATAAGAAACGCGCGAAATGCACTTCGCATGCAGCTCGACGTTTGACGTTAGGGCGAGTTAGCCTATTCCTGTAGAGGTGTTAGCGACTTCGTCAGCTGTTGGAGGTGTATCCTTCAACAATGTTCGACCAGGCTTTCGTGTCTAGGCCCAGTATCAGGAAGCATGCCCTGCAACTGTTCCGGTAAATAAGTTTGTGTCAATCCGCACTTTAATCTTGTTAAATAAGGGGCGACGTCGTTCCCTACAAAGATTAACGGGTTGATTTTCAATCTCAACGCAACAGCCTGAACGGACCCCGCGTTTCCGCAGCTAGCGCAACGCGGAAATAACCTCCGGCATCTGGCCATCGCCTCGTTTCCGTAGATGGAGGGGCTGTGGAGGCCCGTGTCCCCACGCTGCCGCGACATGCTCCGCCAGCCCGCCGCGCAGCCGTTCCGGACTCAGCGCAACGGGCCCTCCGGCCCATGTCCCGGCCCGCCGGCTATCCCGCCAGCGGGCCCTCGCCCCTCGCGGCCCTGGCCCTGTCTATGCAGCCGGGCGTGAGGTCGAGCTCGCGGGGCGCCAGCTCCTCTATCCCGAACGCGTCCATGAGGGAGGAGGCGTCCTCCCCGAGGGCCATCCTCAGCACGCGCGCCGGCGTCAGGAACCCGAGCGCCCCTCTCGGCTCGGAGTTCACCTGCGACATGAGCAGCGCGCAGTCCGCCGCCGTCAGCTGGTCGAACCTGGCCCCGGCGCCCTTGGGCAGCAGCTTCCTGATCTCGACGTGGTTCTTCTCGCACGCGCTCTTCTGCTGGCTCTGCCGGGGGTCGCAGTAGAAGAGCCTGGTTTCGCCGTCGCGCTCGCCGAGCAGCGCCGCGATGGCGCCCTCGTCGGCGAACTCGCTCCCGTTGTCGGTGAGCACGGCGCCGAAGGCGCGCCTCGCCCCGTCCTCGCCGAGGACCCCGCGCAGGGAGGAGGGCACCGCCAGGACCGAGGCGCACGCGCCGTCCGGCAGCGGCAGCGCCAACTGGAATCGGCTCGGGCGGTGCAGGAGCGTGAGGAGCCTGGCGGAGTCGTTCCTGGTGCCCTCGACGGTGTCCATCTCCCATGCCGCGGCGCAGGCGTGCAGCCGATCGCGCGGTAGCGCCCGCATCCGTTGCAGCAGCGCGGCCACGCGGCAGGCGCGGGCAGGCCGCCGACAGGTCGGCCGAGGCGTCCACGCTCTCGCCGCGCCTCTCCCTCGGCGCCGTAACGAACCTGTGCGACGCCACCTCGGAGCTCACCGTCGAGGGCGACCTGCCCAGCTCCCTCGCGATCTGCCTGCACGAGGCCCTGCGCTCCAGCATCCTCTGGACCGTGTTCCGCTCGTGCCTGGTGAGCCTCCCGTACGACCTTCCGGACGGCTTCGGTCTGGACATGCCGATCGAGGGCCGGGGGATTTCGGCCCCTCTGGGGGTGCCTACACGGATTTGCGCCTCAGGACTCAGCGCAACGCGTTGCGCTGAGTCCTGAGGCTGTTGCACTGAAAATGACAATCAAGGTATATATCAAAAGTCTATGCACATGATTTCTTTAGACTCAAATGTAAGAATGCTATTTGATAATAAATTGATTATTCGTTTCGACGGGCTGGATTTCTGGATGAGTTCTCTAAAGAAAAATATGATATTTAATACATTTGGAGGGCTTTGGTATCAAGGATGCCTATGGCTGATAACTGTCTTGGTCGTTAAGCTATCTTCTAATTATGAATACTCAGGTATGCTGGCCTTGGGGATGACGGTCGGAAACATGCTGAGCGCGCTCGGAACGTTTAACGTTCGCATATTTCAAGTCACAGATGACTCAAGTGAATTTGGCCAAAGGGTATATGTGGCTTTTCGAATTGTTACCCTGTTGTTTTCTTTTGTTCTGTTAACCATCTATGCACTGTTTATTTCAAATAGCCCAGAGTGCTTCTTTTCCATAATTGCATTTTTGATTTTTAAAGTTGATGAATCGTTTGTCGATGTTCTGTATGGTATCGATCAATGTCATGAGCGCATGGATTACATTGGTATTTCGCAGCTAATTAGAGGTCTTGGATTTATTGCATTTTTTATTTTAGGTATGCAAGTTACTAAGAGCCTTCCTATTTCTTTGATTGCGATGACAGTGCCTTGTTTGGCAACAACTATTTTTTTTGATATTAAAATTGCAGGCAGTTTGGATCAACTTGCTCCTAGTTTTAATTGGGGTAAAATCCAGAGACTATTTTTGGAGTGTCTCCCGTTAGTAGTATCTATATTTCTATTCGGGATGATCGTCTCCGTTTCGCGCCAAATTTATGGAATTCAATATGGCACCAATCGTCTTGGGATTTATGCCGCTGTTGCTACTCCTGCTGTTTTGATTCAAGCTGGAGCTAGATTTTTATATGCGCCACTTATGGTGCCCATGAGTCGTTTGCTTTGCCAATCTCGAAATGAGTTTAAGAAGAATCTTATTAATACGTCCGTGTTAATGGCTATCATTTCAATATTAGTTGTAATTGTCTTGTCGTCAGTTGGTCCGGCAATCTTAAGAACAATATATGGCGATTCAATTAGCCAATACGTTTCGATTTTTCCCGGTGTCTTGGTGTGCTCGGCTACTTCGGCATTGCTCTATTTCATTTCGGATGTATTGGTGATGTGTCGTTTTCTTAAATGGAATTTGTTCTGTTCAGTTACGGGTTTCCTTTGCGCCCTCGTGTTCTCATGTGTATTTGAAACTCTGTTTGACATGAACGGAATCAATATTGCTGTTACAGTCAGTAACGTAATTGCCATCTTCTTGGCCTATGCATTTCTACTAGCCAATTTGAAAGAAAGTTAATTTATGAGCACTTTAAATGTTTTGTATCAGAGCGATAATAATTATGCGATGGTAACCGGTGTTTCAATTGTTTCGCTTTGCGTTAATAATTCTCACCTTGCAGACATCAATATTTACCTAATCGATGACGGTATTTCTGAAGACAACCTCGAGAAAATCCGGAAATTGGTTTGCCGTTATAATCGCAATCTGGTTATTGTTGATTCCGCACCGATTAAACAAAAACTAATTGAATTAAATGTTCAACCATGGCGAGGAACATATACAACTTATTATAAATTGTTTGCTGCTTCTCAGCTTGAGCTGCCAACCGATAGAGTGCTCCAGCTGGATGGAGATACTATTATTAATGGCAAGCTCGACGAGCTCCTATCACTTGACCTTTCAAATTCAGTGTGCGCAGCAACAAGAGATTGTGTTCTGACAAGCTATAAAAAAGCTATCGGTCTCAAACGCGATGAGTATTATTACAACTGTGGTGTCATGCTCATTAATGTCGATTATTGGAAAAAGAATAACTGCACGGGTAGGATAATTGACCATCTTAATAATGTCCGAAATAAGTATTTCGTTGTCGATCAAGATATCGTAAATGTTCTATTTCGAAATGAGATTACGTACATTAGTGCTACTTACAACTTTAATGCTTGCTTTTATTTATATGGCGTTGATCGCACCTTTAGTATTTATGATTTAACAGACGACATCTATATTCCGAAAAAGGAATTGAAGGAAATCCTTAAAACGGGTCCAGTAATCAACCATTGTATGAGCGCAATGTGTGGCAGACCTTGGGAGCACGATAGCATTCACCCCCAAAACGATCTGTTCGACCACTATCTTAAACTGACCGAGTGGGATGATTCTGATAAATTGACCGTAAGAAGGAGCTTTGTTTTTAGAGCCCAAAGATGGCTGTATGTCCATCTTCCGCTGTCATTGTATTGGCCGATTCATCGTGCTGTTTTGACATTTTGGATGTGGAAACAGAATCGTGATTGCTTGGCAAGCGAGTCCGAATAAGAGACGTTTTGATTTACGCGTCCCTTTGATTACATTTGTCGTTGAGTGGTGGAAATGACCCTATCTGTCATAATGTCAACCTATAATCCTGATCCGAATTATTTGCTTTCGCAAATTGAGAGCATCCAAGAACAGAGTTATGCGGCTCATTTGTTCATCAGGGATGATGGATCTACTGTTGCGGAATCAGTCTCTCTCCTTAAAGAACTGGATACGCGCTCCAACATTACTGTTGTATTCGGTGAAAATCTTGGCTTTCGTGCAAGTTTTCTCAAAGCTTTGCAAATGTGCCCTCTATCTGATTACTACTCTTTTTGTGACCAGGATGATGTTTGGCTTAATTCTAAAAATGAAAGTGCTGTCTCGATTTTGGATGAGAATGGAGCTCGCTCGTCTTCAAATCCTTATTTGTGTGCTTGTCATTTCTCTTTTTGTGATGAAAACTTGAATTTTGTTGAAGGACAAGCTTCAAATCCGTATGGGCATACTTTTGAAAATGCGCTTACTGAAGCTTCAGTTCCAGGCTTTGTGATGACTTTTAACAATTCAATGAGAAGCTACCTTCTCAAGCTTGATCCCGCTAAGATACCTGGCCATGATTGGGCCGCTTATTCAATCGCGACTGCTTTCGATTGCTTTATCGAGGATTATTCTGTCAGTGCCTTATACCGTAGGCATTCCGATAATGTCTCTGAGGGAAATGAGCACGGCCTAAAGCTTCTTTCCTTCAGGGTAAAAACCTTTTTATTGAATGACGGTTTATCTAGACTTCGATTGATGTATTCCGACTTGTTAAGGGTTATTGGTCCCGATATTACTTCAGACAGGCGAAGGACTCTTGATCAACTGAATGATTATTCTTTAAAGGGCAAAATCAAAAAGGCTTTTAAGATGCGAATGTATCGCCGAACGTTCTTTGCTGATCTTTGCGTAAGGATCTTTTTTTTAATTGGTAGAATGTAGCGATAATCGAAAGGCCTGTTATTTAATGGGAGTAAAGTTGAAGCCTAAAATCAGCATCATCGTTCCTTGTTATAAAGTTGAAAAGTATCTTCCTCGTTGCCTTGATTCCTTGATGGCACAAACCCTTAATGAAATTGAGGTAATTTGCATCAACGATGGCTCGCCGGACCGTTGTATTGATATTCTTAAAAACTATAAAAGAGAGTACCGTGAACGTATTGTCATTATTGACAAAGAAAATGAAGGGGTTTGGCGGGGCCGTCGAGACGCGATTCGTATTGCTCAGGGAGATTACATTGGTTTCGTGGATAGCGACGATTATGTGGCGCCTAATTTCTGTGAGGAATTGTATAGCGCAGCTTTAAGGGACGACGCCGATATTTCTGTTTGCGGCTTCTATCGAGTTGATTCTGAATCTGGAAAAGTGCTGACCGAAGAGCTCACTGACTATCGCGAACCTTTTTCTGCTAAGGATAATCCTAAGTTGCTCCTTCAATTAAACGGCGCTCCTTGGAACAAACTGTTTAGGGCACCTTTACTAAAAGAGATGAAAGATTTCCTGAATCCTCCTAAAATATTCGATGACATGATGATGCATATGCTAGTTTATCCCGATGTTGAGAACGTTACCTTTGTCGGTAAACCGCTTGTATATTATGGCATTCGCGGCGATTCTATTATGACCACGATATCAACAGGTCAGCTTGACTCTACCTACGCATGTATGCTTGAAGTTAAAAAGTACTATGAAGATCGAAGTGTTGATAGGCAGATGCAAGAGTTTATCGATCTTGCCGCCGTCCTTCATTTGGGTGTTTCATTAATGTTTAGGATGTCATGCGATCCTACGAGCGACATGCATTCAATTCTCCTAAACAACCGCCGGTACCTTGATGATAATTTTCCATCTTGGGGAATTTCGAAGATTCCGGTGGATAATAAAGCGATGAGAAAAATATCTCTCTCTAGGATGATTTATAAGTCCAGTCTATTTGAGCCTGCACTTAAGCTGTATTGCCTATTAATTGAACGATTTGGAATTGACATCAAGTGGTAGTGGCTAGGGTTTCTATGCCTTCAGTTCGTGTGCGTTAGTTATTCGCTTCGTGGCTTGCTGCGCTTGCAAAATGCCTATGTCTATAATTTGGTAGAGTAGTTTTACTAGAGAACGGCTTGTACGTGATCGAAAAGAAAAAAACTTTAGTCGCCATTCCTGCTTATAACGAGGAGGAATGTATTAGAGATACGATTGAAGAGCTTAGGCTTGTTGCGCCTGAGTTCGATTTTGTTGTTATCAACGATGGCTCTCGTGATCACACGCTGGATATTTGCAGAGAACTTCACTGCGATATTATTAATATGCCAATTAATTGCGGACTAACGGTTGGTTTTCAGACTGCTGCTCGTTATGCCTGCGATAAAAATTATGACTACATGGTGCAGTTTGATGCTGATGGCCAACATCGTCCAGAGTACATCTCAAAACTTTTGTCAAAAGCGCTTGCTGAAAATGCTGACATTGTAATTGGCTCTAGGTTTTTAACCGTTCGTAAAGATCATTCGCTCAGAATGATTGGTTCACGGATGATTACTGTATTAATAAAACTGTTAACGGGTCATAGAATTAGTGATCCTACTTCGGGTCTCAGGTTGTATGGGCGAACCGTATTGGAGCAGTATTACTTTGATAATTCACTCAATCCTGAGCCGGAGTCTATAGCTCTATTCCTTAAGAGGGGTTTTATTGTCTCGGAGTTGCAGGTTGAGATGAGAGAGCGACAAGGAGGCAAGAGCTATCTTAATCCATTTCGCTCTATTCAATATATGGTTCGTGTATTAAGTACTCTTCTGTTTGTGCATTGGCTTAGGTGATTGATGTGTCAACATCTTTACGCTTGTTTTTAATAATTTGCGCAGTTATTGTCTGCATTTTTGTTGTTCTAAAATTAAAGCAATCGCGTATGCAAGTTTTCGATTCATTGTTTTGGTTGCTGTTTAGCATTAGTTTTGTTGTTTTGGGGCTATTTCCGGAAATTGCTATCTGGGTTTCTGCTCGGCTGGGCTTTATTTCTGCCTCAAATTTTGTTTTCCTTTATGTGATTTCAGTTTTAATAGTTCGGGATTTCAATATTTCGTTGCGTCTTTCAAGACAAGAGGAGCGCCTGAATTCACTTGTCCAGTCTATTGCACTTAGACTAAAAGAGTAAATTTCGAATGCCCGAATTATTTTATTTGAAGTGAGGTAATACAGCTAAGCGTGTGCTGTTGTTTATTCTAAGGAGGGTCAAGTGAGTATTTGCTCGCTTGACCCTCCTGATTTATCGCGAAACAGCACTGCTGATGTTGCACTTGAGCATTGGGGCCGACGTGGGTCCCGAGGTCGTTATTTTCTTAGCGGTTCGCACCGTGGCGATGTCGCATGTTGGCCTCGCCCATGTCGACCCGGGTTGCGTTGTGCGTGATCGGGTCCCATTTGTCGTGCGCCCGGTTGACCCTCTCATGACCAAATAAGCGCTTGTATGGCTGACGTTTAATGCCGTTACCTTCATGGTTCTTGTACATATTCCTCGTCAGTTTGCTTCGTAAATCATAGAATACTTCTTATCATGAAACCTAATTTGGAAGGTTGATCAGCTATGAAAGGCATCATCCTCGCCGGCGGGTCCGGCACCCGCCTGTACCCGCTCACGCTCGTGACCTCCAAGCAGCTGCTGCCGGTCTACGACAAGCCCATGATCTACTACCCGCTGTCCACCCTCATGCTGGCGGGCATCCGGGACATCCTGGTCATCTCCACGCCGACCGACCTCCCCAACTTCGAGCGCCTGCTCGGGGACGGCTCGCGCTACGGCGTGAACCTGTCCTACGCCGAGCAGCCGAGCCCCGACGGCCTCGCGCAGGCGTTCACCATCGGCGAGGACTTCATCGCCGGCGAGCCGTGCGCCCTGGTGCTCGGCGACAACATCTTCTACGGCAACGGCCTGTCGCGCCACCTGACGCGCGCCGTCCAGAACGCCGAGTCGGGCCGCGCCACGGTCTTCGGCTACCACGTGGACGACCCCGAGCGCTTCGGCGTCGTCGAGTTCGACGGCGAGGGGAGGGCCGTGTCCATCGAGGAGAAGCCCGCGGAGCCCAAGAGCTCCTACGCCGTAACCGGCCTGTACTTCTACCCGGGCGACGTCGCCGCCAAGGCGCATGGGGTCAAGCCGTCGGCCCGCGGCGAGCTGGAGATCACCACGCTCAACCAGATGTACCTGGAGGAGGGGACGCTGTCCGTCGTGACCCTCGGCCGCGGCTACGCGTGGCTGGACACCGGCACCATGGAGAGCCTCCACGAGGCCGCGGAGTTCGTCCGCGCCGTGGAGCACTCCCAGGACCTTCCCGTGTCCGTGCCCGAGGAGATCGCCTGGGAGAACGGCTGGATCACCACCGAGGGGCTCAAGCAGGCCGCAGAGGCCTACGGGAAGTCGGTCTACGGGCGGCACCTCAAGAAGGTCGCCGCCGGCGAGATCGTCAACAGCCCGCGCGAGTACTAATCCGATCCAATGGGAGATAGAAATATGTCTGAAGAGCTCTTCGAGCCCAGGAACATCATCGTCACGGGCGGCTGCGGCTTCATCGGCAGCAACTTCGTGCACTATGTGGTCGACAACCACCCCGACGTGCACGTGACCGTCCTGGACAAGCTGACCTACGCCGGCAACCCCGATAACATCGCGGGGCTGCCGTCGGACCGCGTGGAGCTCGTCGTGGGCGACATCTGCGACGCGGGGCTGCTGGACCGCATCGTCCCGGGCCACGACGCGATCGTGCACTACGCGGCCGAGAGCCACAACGACAACTCCATCGCCGACCCGGAGCCCTTCCTGCGCACGAACGTCGAGGGCACCTTCCGCCTGCTGGAGGCCGTCCGCAAATACGGCGTCCGCTACCACCACGTCTCCACCGACGAGGTCTACGGCGACCTGGCGCTCGACGACCCCGCCAAGTTCACCGAGGAGACGCCGTACCGCCCGAGCTCCCCGTACAGCTCGACGAAGGCGTCCTCCGACATGCTCGTGCGCGCCTGGACCCGCACCTACGGCCTGCGCGCCACGATCTCCAACTGCTCCAACAACTACGGCCCCTACCAGCACGTGGAGAAGTTCATCCCCAGGCAGATCACGAACATCGTCGACGGCGTCCGCCCCAAGCTCTACGGCCGCGGCGAGAACGTCCGCGACTGGATCCACACCGAGGACCACTCCTCGGCCGTCTGGGACATCCTCACCAAGGGCCGCATGGGGGAGACCTACCTCATCGGCGCCGACGGCGAGAGGAACAACATCACGGTCCTGCGCATGATCCTGGAGGCGATGGGCCGCGACCCCGAGGACTTCGACTGGGTCGCCGACCGCCCCGGCCACGACCGCCGCTACGCCATCGACTCCACCAAGCTGCAGACCGAGCTCGGCTGGCGCCCGACGCACACCGACTTCGCCGAGGGCCTCAGGGCCACCATCGACTGGTACGTCGCCAACGAGGCCTGGTGGCGCCCGGCCAAGGAGGCCACCGAGGCCCGCTACCGCGCGCAGGGGCAGTAGGGAGAGGAGAGACATGGCAGACATCGCATTCGAGAAGGACCTCTCCGTCACCGAGACGGGCATCGAGGGCCTGAAGGTCGTCGACCTGCCCGTCCACGGCGACTCGCGCGGCTGGTTCAAGGAGAACTGGCAGCGCGCCAAGAT
>OLNZ01000905.1_pt1 | contig 24891 bp, 15 predicted proteins | sample 1672981 | NCBI WGS metagenome assembly OLNZ01 (sample SAMEA3136743, study PRJEB25190) | human gut metagenome | biome: human gut; feature: human-associated habitat; material: faeces | place: Austria | collected 2013 | reverse complement strand
ACGGTGGACAAGATACGGATCTTCTTCAAATCCATCTATTAGGACTCCCCAAAGCGAACAAATGCTTCTCTGCACTCATCCGCAAGTTGTTTGTACGTGGGGATATCTCAGAAATCAGAACTTATTATACAAGCGAATACCCCGCCTTGCAGAATCCTGTAAGAGCGGGGTATTCGTAGAATTGTAGTTTGGTGGGACTATCTGGGTTCGAACCGGAGACCTCTTCGATGTGAGCGAAGCGCTCTGACCAACTGAGCTATAGCCCCATGTGATACTATGTATTATAGCACCACATGAGAGATTTGTTAATAGTCGTTTTACGAAGAAGCGAGGAAGATCTTTGGTTCACGTTTCATCTGTTACATATGAATGAATCCCAGTACATTGGCAAGGGAGGAGATGAAAATAACAGCCAGACAGATCGGCGCAAGGAAGCGGACGAAAAGACCATAGACACATCCATAGCGGAATCTCGAAGACTGCTTCACTTCGTTCTCGATCCATTTGATGCCGACAGTCACCACGATGAGGACGCAGGTCGCAAAGGCCGAGACAGGCATCATGATGGAATTCGTCAGGAAATCAAAGAAGGTAAGAATATCCATGCCAAAGATGGTGTAGGAGGCAAGAGGGCCGAATCCGAGCGAAGAGAGAGAGCCCAGCACGATCATCAGAATGAATACGGCAAAGGTCGAGAAATTACGACTCCAACCGCATTCATCCTGGAAGGTGGAGACGCTGGTTTCTGCCAGAGAAATCGCTGAGGTAAGAGCAGCAAAGAGAACGAGTGTAAAGAATACGACACCCACGATGGTACCAAGCCCCATGCTGGCAAAGACTTTCGGGATGGTGATGAACATGAGAGACGGGCCCGCATTCAGCATTGACGGATCGCCGCCGGAGAAGGCAAAGACTGCCGGGATGATCATAAGGCTGGCGAGGATCGAAATCCCTGAGTCGAAAGCGATGACCTGAAAAGTCGCATGCTCCAGATCAAATTCCTTCTTCATGTAAGAGCCATATGTATAGAGGATCCCCATCGCGACAGAAAGAGAGTAGAACATCTGCCCCATCGCAGAAACAACCGTCATCCAGGAAAAATGTTCCAGGTTGGGCACCATGAAGTAGGTGACGCCTGCCCACGCACCGGGCAGCGTGACGGAGTAGCCGGCCACCATGATCGCGAGCACAATGAGTACCGGCATCATGATTTTGGATACACGTTCAATACCATTCTTGACGCCGGCGAGAATGATGGCAAGGACGCCGGCGGTGAAAACGATGAACCAGAATTCAGCCGCCATGCCGTCAGAAACGAAGGCGCCGAAAAAGGTATTCGTTGCAAGCAGTTTCGTATCACCGGCGAGGTATTCGAAGAGGTAACGGGTGACCCAGCCGCCGATGACGCTGTAGTACGGCAGGATCAGCATCGGAATGACGGCATTGATCCAGCCCCCTGCGGTAAAGAAGCCGCTCTTCCCGAAATGATGGAAAGCTCCGACCGGACTCTTTCTCGTGCCACGTCCGAGCGCGGTCTCAGAAACGATCATCGTATAACCGAAGGTGACGGCCAGCAGAAGGTAGGTCAGGAGGAAGATGCCTCCGCCATACTCTGCAGCAAGGTACGGGAATCTCCAAATATTCCCGAGGCCGACAGCGCTGCCTGCGACAGCCAGCACATACCCCATTTTGCCGGAAAAGGTACTGCGGCTATTCCCATTTTGATTTGTCATATGATTGCCCTCCTATTGGGTGCTGAGGAAACACTGATTCAATAATTTTTTTAACTGGTGACTCGTGACTTAAGGAAAGAAGAATGCATCCGATTTCCACTTATACGGAATGGAAAACGGCCAGCCGTAAGACTCTATGTCCTGAAAAACGCGGATATGGAATGCCTTATGGCTGACCGTCAATCTATACACCGGTTCAATAGATTCTATGGAACTACGGAACCTGTTGGCTCATTCATCCAAGCTGAGTCATCAAAGGATAATGGAAAACCCCATTATTCTCCGAGCGGTACCCACTTGCCGCCCTTGACTTCGAGGACTGCGAGGTCCATCTTCGGATCACGGTTTTCATCGAATGCAAATTTGCCGGTAGCGCCTTCGAAGTCGCTGATCTTAGCCAGGGTATCGCGGAATTTCTTGCGATCGGTGGTGGTGCCGGACTGTTCGACTGCCTGATGGAGGACATACATCGCATCATATGCCTGAGCGGCGAACTGATCCGGTTCATGTCCGTATTTAGCCACATACGCTTTGCGGAAGTTCTGTGCCTTGTCGGTCTTTCTTTCCGGGTTCCAAGGAGTAGCTACGACGGTGCGGTCAGCTGCTTCACCTGCCTGTTTGATGTATTCCGGGCTGTTGAAGCCGTTGCCTGCGAGAACATACTGGTTCATGCCCATTTCACGCGCTTTCTTCACGATGAGAGCGCCTTCCTGATAGAGACCTGCGACAGCGATGACATCCGGGTTTGCTGCCTGGATCTTGGTCAGCTGAGCGGAGAAGTCGGTATCTTTATCTGCGAAGGTTTCATCTGCAACGACTTCGAGACCGAGCTTCTTGCAGGCATCCAGATAGAACTGGTGTTCACCGACCATCTGGTCATTGTTATTGGAGTACATGATAGCGATCTTCTTGAAGCCCAGTTTCTTCTGTGCTTTTTCTACCACCTGCGGGATGTTCATTTTGCCCGGGATCGCATTACGGAATACATAGTCGCCGATTTCAGTGACTTTCGGGCCGGTGGTGCCGGTGCCGAAGACAGCCACTTTGGACTGCTGGGCGATCGGGTCGGCAGCCATCGCTTCACCTGTGGTCATCGGACCTTCGATAGCGAGGACTTTATCCTGTTCGATACACTTCTTCATAGCGTTGATAGCTTCATTCTTGACGAGCTTGGTATCATACACCTTAAGATCGATCTTGACCTTGGTGTTCGGATTCTTGTTGATTTCCTCGACTGCGAGTTCCGTGCCTTCCTTCATAGCGACACCGTAAGCCGCACCAGGGCCGGTATAAGCGGTGATGAAACCGAGTTTTACGGTTTTGCCGGCATCTGCGCTGCCGGAAGCTGCTTTCTTATCTCCGCCGCAGCCTGCGAATGCACCTGCCAGTGCTGCTGCTGCCATGACTGCTGCCATTCCTTTGATCCATTTTTTCTGCATAATTTTCTACCTCTTTCAATAATCAGCTACTCCGCCCCAAAAGATCGTATGAAGAAATAAAAAACTCCGCCGGCTTTTCTGCCAGCGGAGGCGCGAACGCGGTACCACTCCGATATTTCACTCTATGCCAAGCCAATGCGGGTAAAAAAAGCCCCTATCTTCTTTCGAAGATAGGGGCGAAGTCTCGCGGTACCACCCTACATTGTACTTAGCAGTCTTATTCGTAACGTGAATGAAACGCCTGTCATTACTCAGTTCACGACAAGGGCTCTCGAGGGATATTATACAAGGCTCTTCGCCGATTCTCACCATCCATCGGCTCTCTTTAGAAGAGATCAAGTACTTTTTGTCTCGTTCATAGCTTTCTTTGGGGGTATTGGGTTTTAGATTGTGATTATTTTACTTCCTGCTTCATGAGTTGTCAAGAGGGAATCTGAAAAAAAGTGACTGGTGACTAGGAATTAGGGATTAGGGATTAGACTTCAAACTTCAAACTTCAGATTTCAGACCTCTGACTTCTGACCTCTGATGTCTAACGTCTGATGTCTGATGTCTGATGTCTGATGTCTGATGTCTGATGTCTGACGTCTCCTAGTCTCTTAATCACGAGTCACTAGCCACTAGTCACTAGCCGCCAGTCACCAGTCAGTGTCCACAGCTTCCCTTATACGACAGATGCTTCTCAAGATCTCCTGTCATCTCTCTCGATTGGTCATAGCCTTCCTTCAGGTGATCCGAGAGGCGGCCCGTCTTGAATTTCTTCGGATCATTATCATCCCTTGCATCATTCACGGTAAGGATGTAGTCCAGCGCCTCAGCCGTATACTGAGCCTTATCTGTCATGTGCATGATGAGGATGGATCCCTTACGCACATTCCCTTTCTCATCATAAATCCCATGAGAGATTGCCCCGATCATCGCCTGCAGCGATGGGATGGCATAGTCATCCGTACTCTCATAGCCCGAAACGATATAGCTGAATCCCGCATCCATGATAGATCTGATACCGCTTTTGCTGATGGCGAGCGTCGGGGGACGAAAATAATGTGTCAGTGCCGGTTTCCCATCGACCATGACATCTCCTACCGTTTTTTTGAGCTCTTCATAAGACAGTCTCACATCCTCCGCATACTCCTCCTCCGTCATCGGCGTCATGTTGCCGCCATAATTTGCCGTCTGCCACACCATCGGACGGTGGCGATTCGTATGAGAAGCGATATCATGCCCATCTTCTGCGATGGCTCGCAGAAGATTCGGATTGTTCTTCACATTCCAGGTGATGATGAAAAAGGTCCCCTTCACATGATGCTTGCGAAGGACATAGAGCAGATGATTGATTGAAGCATCCGTCCCCCAGTCATCAAACGTGAGGAAAATAGTATTGTCCCTGACGTCCTTGACGATGCCTGTATGATCCATCTGCTCCATTTCTGCCTCTGAGAAACCGCGGATGCGATCCGTGTCCGTTACCGTCGGAGCGCCGATATACCGCTTAGCGAATTCATGACTGAAAAGCGATCCGTTCTGGTTTTTCTTCGTTTCTCTCCCCCTTAAAGAAAAAAGCACCTTCTCCTCCGGCACAGGATACGTCCAGCGATGTGCCTCATCACCAAGGACCTCCCGGACAGCCCCCATGCTATAGGCTGAGTCATTCTCTGCATTCGCCTCAGGACTGTCCAAGAGCGTAGCATATGTCGCGCTGTCCACCTTGTTTTTCTTGATCCATTCCAAAAGGTCTCCCGTAAGTGTGGGATTATCAAGAAAATCGAGGCGTCCGTAAATGATCTGCCCCCGCCCCATTGCAAGGATGAATTTCCCAAAAAGATGGTCTGAAATGTCCTCGACCTTCTTTGCTTCTTTGTCTTTTGTCTGTACCATGTTCACGGTCTGTCCCAGAAGCTCTATGCCCATCGCGCTCGCCGCTTCATTCACCGTTGGGATCTCCGTACCGAAGACCTGGCGGGCGATCACCGGGCGCACGCCCAAGAGACGCTGCATGTTTTTCTGCAAACGCTCGATCTGCGCGCAAGTCTCATAGAAATCACCGTCCGTCCCCGTACGAAGACCCAATCCCAGCTCATGACCACGCGCTGCGATCTCCCGCACCGTATCCGTGTACTTTCTAAGCTCAAGCTCCGTCACAAAGAAGGTCGCCTTCACACCCATCCTGTCCAGATGATCCAGTATGTCCTCCACTGACTCTTTTCTTGTGAGACCGCCAAATGTCAGCACGACCTTCTGTGCCGTCGTCGTAAGGAATCGCTCCTTGGGCGCAAGACGCCCTTCATTTTTCTCTCGCAGCGCCTCATAGCGGGCCTTGTCTTCTGCCGTGTACGTCACCCTGCGAGGGACTGCCATTGCCTCCTGCTTGGCAGGCACCAGCGCCCCTGCCGACTCCTCCGCCCGCGCCGCCTCTCCCGCGTATCCCCAGAGAGCGGCCGCGATCATCAGCACGATGAGTGATTTCCATTTCTTCTGTACCATAGATGTGCTCTTCCTTTTTTATGACAGTGGTCAGGAATGGAGAAAAGATCTCCGCTAAGGAATAATAGCTCCTTCGACTCCATCCTCGGCTATGTAATGCTATTAAGCTAAGGAAATCGTTAACTACGTAACGTCTTGCTTCCCCCTTCGGGGGAAGTGCCGAAGGCAATAGGGGCATGCCAGCGGCCATCGAACAATGTTGGATATACCGTAGTGCTGCCCCCTCATCTCACTTCGCTCGAAATGGCGTCTCACTGGATTTTCGCGTCGCTTCACTCCTAAAAATCCAGTTCGCTTGCACAAGCCCTCCGGGCAGCTCCCCCGATGGGGAGCCAAGAACGTTCTACCGCTTAACTTAATAGCATTACTCGTATGGCGGATGCTCCGCTTTCTCACATACGAGGATTTCCATCTTCCGTATGCGAGGCGCAGCATCCCCATTTTTCATGACTAATCCCTTATCGATCGTAAGTTACCCGCCCAGACGCCAGAGAAAAACGGACGGGATACCGCGATTGGCAGCGAGCGTCGTCCACGCCTCAAGGGTCTCCTCGTCCGCATACCAGACTTCATAGGAGTGCCCGTCTTCCTGATAAGAGAAATGCAGTGCGGCACTCGCTTCATCGCGTTCTTCCTTCGCCCCATGTGCATCACGGAGCTTCACGGCTTCCGCCGTGGTGATGAAGCGGGGCGTCCCTTTGAGGAGACCGAAAAGTCCGGCATCTTTCCACAGGCAACCGCCATTCGAAAAAGCGACAGCCTTCTTTCCGGGAAGTGCCTGCATCCTCCGGATGGTCTTTTCGATGAAGGGACCATCCGCCTTCGGCCCCGGACCGCTATGAAGGCCATAGAGATTATACAGCATCACCACATACTCGGGGCCGACACTGTAGGGCACATCCATCGGCATCGAAGGCTCCAGGATGATGCGGATCTTTTTATGCGTGGGAATAGACTCCAGGTAAAGCAGCTTCGTGAAACGAGCGAACGCTTCTACAAGCTTCGGATCCTTACCGATGCGTTCATAGTCTATATCGATCCCATCCGCACCGCAGGTCTCTGCTATGGCAAGAATTTCTTTCACATGCATACGGCAGGCATGCTCATCCCGGAGCACATGCCGGAGTATATCTGTATCCTTCTCAGTGCTGTGCCCGTTTGATCTTATGACGTCATTCACAAAGGTCAGGTGAAAAGGAATGCCTGCTGTTTTGGGCAGATCAGATGGCACCCTCAGCTCTCCCTTCTCATCGAAGGTCACCGCAAAGTAAGAAATGCTTCCCCATCGTTCTTTTGTCTTGTCATACGCCTCCCAGCCTTTTTCTCTGTCCCAAGAGACCACCCAGCCAGACTTTGTCACGGGTGGATGGCTGCCGCTCTTCAAAGGAGCCGCCCCGCATCCGGAAAAAAGCAAGAGGGAAGAGGCCGCTGCCAGAGCAAATATGGCATGTTTTTTCATCAATGTCTCCTTTGGAAAAATGGTTAGTGTGTATTGGCGGGTTCAGGGTTAGTCCACGGGGCGTGCTGCCCCTTGGGAAAGAGGGGGAGCGGGTTCTACAGGTTCAGAGGGGGGAGCGGGGACGGTGCGGCGCATAATAATTGAAAGCGCCGCGGAGTTTTGACAGCGCTTCGCGCCGTCGTCATCCCGAGCGCAGCCGAGGGATCTCTATGGCACTACGGTCAGTATCACATAGGCACTGATACGGAAACGACGCCTTGGTGCTGCGTATTTCTGCGTTCAAACATCCATCGTTTCCCGGTCTGCAAGAAATATTTCTCGCTTCGCTCGAAATGACGATGCGAGAGAGTATGATGTCTCCCAGTCACTCATCCCTGCTTTCAAACTTCAGGGTTCAGGGTTCAGGGTTCAGGGTTCAGGGTTCAGGGTTCAGGGTTGTGGTGGCGGCTTCGCCGCAATTATAAGAGGCGATGCCCGAAAGTAGTATTCAAGTCACTAGTCACTCGAGCTTCCTAATCCCTAGCTACTAATCCCTAGCTACTGATTCCAAGTCACCAACCACTCATCCCGAGGGAAACGCTTCAAGAACCATCCGAGGACGGACTCCCATTGCTGATTCGCATTGAAGCGCCACTTATCGAGGCCGGACAGCTCGGTCGAGTAGATAAGGCTTTCCTTTCCCTCTTTGGCGGATGTGATGATGAGGTGCTCGAAGACGCCGTCATAGACATCATCTGCGAGATTTCTCTGGCTCCATGCCTGACTGTTCCAGCCGGACCAAAGGCCGACTTCTCTGCCTTTCATCTCCGGTGCTTCGACCTGAGCTGCTTCCTTCCCGTCCAGAAGAACTGTCACCTGATCTCCTCTCATGCGGATCTCCATCTCACGGTCAAGACGGGCATGGAAACTCTCCGGTGCTTCATATTCCTTCTCTCCGTCTTTGATGGACGAGACCTCCCGATCCCTCGTCTCTTCCATGCGGGCAGCATAGAGCTTCGCCTTGTCGGTCGTATCTGCATAGCGGGTGAGTGCGGCAAGGACGCCCATACGCACGCGTTTTTTATCCTCTTCGATGGAAATCGGTGTCTCCCCGTCAAGGACAGAAAGCTTTTCTTCAAAGAGCTTCTTCTCGCCTGCCCCCTCTCTCACTGCGATCACCAGCTTCCCTTGCTCGATACCGGCAGAAAGACAGGAGGTGAAGTCCTTATTCCCACGGAAGAGGACCTTCTGCCCGCCAAAGGAATTGCCCTCGAGACGGACTTTGATGTCTACATCTCCATAGCTGTAGTGATTTTTGAGCCGCATCAGGCCTTCCTTTTCAGGGAGAGAGGTCAGAATGATGCTTTCTTCCTTGTACTCCCCTGCACCTTTCAGGATTTCCCAATTCTCTATGCGGGTATCGCCCCGCTTGAAGGTGATATCCTGTTGCTTCGTGTCATACTTGATGCGCATCAGCAGATGATTCACCGGCCAGTATGGCTGCGGCTGCATGCGCGTGAGATCGTAGAGCGAGCTGTTTCTCTGGTTGAAGGAGCAGCCCTCGCGATTGAAATTCATCGTGAAAAGCTTGCGGATCCATTTTTCATTTTCATAGGAAACACTTGCCGCATTGCCGAATTTCCCTGTATTCGCATGCATCAGGACATAGACCTGCGGCACGTAGCCCAGATGATCCTGATAGAGCTCCGCGACGCGGCTATAGTCATAGCCGATGCGCCGCTTCATATGGCCTAGCGTTTCGACCGGGATGCGGTCTTTATCGCGGATGTAGTCCATGAGATAGTGATTGTAGTCACGCCCGAGATACGGACGCATCATCGCATAAGTCAGGGGATCGATCTCTCCGATGAAATTGTGATAGCGATCGTACACATTGATGTATTCCAACCGGTAGCCATTCGTCCCCAGCTCCCAGAAAGTGGAGTCTGTCATGTCCTTCAGGTCAGACGGGCGAAGGAATTTCGGATCCTCGTGGTCAAATTTCTCCGGGTATGTCATCATGACACCCTTGAAATTCAGGTCTTCGATGATGTCGTCAGCGAAGATCGCGGTATCGCGCCGCCCATCTTCGAACATCAGGTACAGTGCCTTCTCAGGAAGAGGCTGGCCTTTTTCATAGTACTTCTCGATGTCTTCCTGCGTGATAGTCACGTAGCCATTGTCCTTCAAGGCCTTCAGGTGCTCGCGGAGCTGCTTTCCCCCGATCAGTGTCGAGGTGTCTCCGATGCGGTCGACGCCGAAGTACGAAAGCGCGATGAAGCCCGTATCGGTCGTGGGGCTCACCTGACTCTCGGTATAGGGCTGGTATGTCTTTCCATGGAAAAAGAGGGTATAGAGCAGGTAGAGCGCCGCGATGACGAAGGCGATCTCCACCAAGGTCCGCGCCCGCTTCACGCGGTTCTTATGTCGGGTATACGATTCCTCCCCCAGCGTCATGGCTTCTCACCTGCTTTCTGTTCCGCTTTGCGGTGCTTTTCCATTTCCTTCTTCTTTTTCTTCTCGGCCTCCCGCACATCTGCCGGCGTCATGCGCGTGCCCCAGGTATCCTTCCAAAAGGTGAACCATGCGACCGGCATCTGCCAGAGCAGGACTGCTTCATAGTAGAGGCAGAACCAGATCCCAAAGACCCATGTGGAGCTTTTTCTGAGGAAAAGCTGCGCCATACTCATCAGCATCGCCATGAGCGCCATACCGACGAGGAACGTCGTCGGGAAGACGCGGTGCATGAGCGGGATGTAGATCAGATTGTAGATCACAACGATCGGAGCAGCGATCGGAACGATAAGCCCAAAGTAGAAGGAGAGCGCCATGAGCGGCTCCTTCTTCCACATATAGCGCGCAGCGATGAGGGATTCACGCAGCCATGAGCGCTTCCAGCGCATCTGCTGTTTCAGAAAAACCTTGTAGCTCTTCGGTACGATGGTCTCGCAGATCGCCGTATCCTGATAGGTCGTGCGATTGTGACGCAGAATGAAATTCGTCAGACTGCGATCATCGCCGAAGGTCGCCTTGCGTCCCAAAAACTTCTGATGAATCCACGCATCGCAGTATTTTTCGACCAGATCCTTCCGGTAGCAGGAAAGCGGCCCCGAGAGGCAGGTCGCCGCATCGAAGAAGCCTTCCGCCGCCTTCATGATGCGGAATGCGATATAGTAGCGCACCGCCTGCATCTTCGTGAGCGAATTCGTATAGGTATTCGCCACATCCGTCCGCCCGCAGACACCGCCCATTTCCTTATCCTTGAAAGGCTGCACGACATTTCTGACCGCAAAGGGCGAGAGGAAGGAATCCGAGTCGACAAAGACCAGAAGCTCATGCTTTGCCAGTGTCAGCCCGCGCGCAAGAGCTTCTCGCTTGCCGCCATTCTGCGGCTGCACGAAACAGGTGATCCGGTCACGAATGTGCGCCGAAGGGTCATCCTCGTCGAGCTTTCGGATGAGTTCTTCCACTTTCTCCACGGAATGGTCCGTCGAGCAGTCATCCACCACGATGACCTGCAGCTTATCCGGCGGATAGTCCTGATTCATACAGGAAAGCACCGTCCGCTGGATCCATGTCTCTTCATTGAAGCAGGGGACGATGATCGAGACGCCGGGCGTGAAATGAATATCTACCGGAACCGGCTTGTAGAAGATCGCAAAGAAATAGCGCGTAAGCAAAAATCCCGCTGTGATGATGCTATATAAGTAAAGAAACTTATTGAATCGGAAGTAAATGACCGACTCCGAACGCATGAGAAGGATCACAAGCGAGATACAGAGCAAAAGAAATGCAGAGACCGCGATGAGGTACTTTCCCCGCTTCGACTGATAATACTGGACCAGCGACTTACTGAAATGAAGTCCCAGCGCAAGATGTCCCTCTTTGTCGAAAGCACGTACGACTTCCGCAGAAAGCCACTTTACCTTCATCTCATAGCCTTCCGGCATATCCCCGGGACGGATCTCGAAAGACAGCATCACCTCTTTCGGCAGATCTGTCACCGCTTTCTTACCGTCAGCGATAAAGAGCATGCCCGTCGAGGAGATATCCATACATGTCCCGCTGACCACCCTCTTCTTTCCTGCGGCTGTATACGTGAGACGTACCGGGATCTTCACCTTGAAGCGGCGGCCTGCCTCCGCACTGGCGATGTATTTCTCATAATCCTGATCCCGCCGGATCTTATCTTGTTCACTCGCCTGACGACGGTCCGCATTCGTCCGCCGTCCGGTGACATCCGGCACATAGGGAAGAAGACGCCGGTCCTCCTTTAGTTCCTGCAGTCTGTCATCTGTACTCATGGGTATTCTCCTCTGGATAGTATGGTTTAGGGTTAGCCCGTCGGGCTGGGAGCCCTTGATTGCGTTTGAAAGCCTCGGACGAATGAGAAATTAGAAATGAAAAATGAGAAATGGTGGTGCGGCGCATAAAAATCAGAAGCGCCGCAGAGCACAATGAGTGGCAATGCCCCAAAGTCTCTCGATAGCAAGTTTCCCATTTTAAACTTCCAAACATTGCCCACATGTCCGCTAATGACAAAGATTTCTCGCTTCGCTCGAAATGACGATACGGGAGAATCCGATATCTCCTAGTCTCCCAGTCACTAGTCACCAGCAACGCTTATACCTTCCAAGCCTCTAAGCTCATACCCTTCCTCTTTCAATGCATCAATGAGCCAGGAGACCTCCTCCACCATATCACGAGGCGCCGGCCGATCTATGAAGTCGCTATCACTGATGGTCGGTTTCTTATCGATGGCGGGCTTCTCATCATAGGCTCCCTGCTCTTTCACCTTGATATCGAGCGGACGATTCACTTCAAAGGCGATGATGCTGCCGGGTCTTAATCTCTTCACGATCTCTTTGGCATCGGATGCGCTCTTCAGCTGTCCCCTTCGGATGGTGACGCTGCTCTCCAACGCATACTTCACCCCGCACGCACCGAGGATCTTCAGCAGGTCATCGGTATACTTCGTATTCGGTGCTTTGAAATAGAGAGGCGTACTGCCTTCCAGCAGATGAATGGCTTTCTGCGTCTTGACCACCGAAGCAATGGCCGCCTCCGGCTTCATCGTTTCAAATCTCGGCCTTCCCAGCCAGGTATAATTCCCGATCAGAGCGCCTTTCTTAAGCAGCACCTTCATCCCCTGCTCTTCATCAAGCGCATTCTGCCCTTCTGCAAAGAAGGTAGCCTCACTTTCTTCTTTTTCCAGAAGGTCTGTCAGCTTCTCGATCATCGGTCGATCCGGCAGTCCCGAGAAGAAGAGATACATCCTTTTTTCCTCCCCGCCCGGCGGTTTCAGAATTCTCGCTTTCGGGCAGCTATCCTTCTGATAAAGCGTCAGTGCATCCTTGATCTCCCGATCGGCGGAAAACCCACTAGATAAGTCTGTCACATACGCCTCGCTCTGCGCCGAAGAAGCCAGATAATGGTGCAGCCCGTAGCCGCCCCCACCGATCACGGCGGCGGCAATGACTAAGATGCCAATGGTTTTGATACGCATAATGTCCTCGTTGGTAAAATGACTCAGGGTTAGCCCTTAGGGCGGCTCGTCCATAGATTGCGGATGCAATCTTAGCTTGAATGATAAATTAGAAATGAGAAATGGTGGTGCGGCGCATAAGAATATAGAAGCGCCGCAGAGTGTAAATAGTGGCGATGCCATGAACTGGCATTCCGGTCACTAGTCATCAGTCACTTGAGATTCCTAATCCCTAGCCACCAGTCACAAGTCACTAGCTACTCATCTCCGCTTTCACACTTTTTGGGGTATCCCTTTCTCGTATCGTCATCGAAAGCGTAGCCGAGGGGCTTTCTTGCACTGCGGTCAGTATCACATAGGCACTGTATGGAAACGACACCTTGGTGCTACGTATTTCTGCTTTCGCACATCCATCATTTATCGGTCTGCAAAGAAGATTTCTCGCTTCGCTCGAAATGACGATACGGGAGTCTAGTCAGCAGTCCCTAGTCACCAGTCACTTCTTACCCTTTATAGATTCCAATAGGCGAGCCCTTCACCCCTGATTTTCTTAGGGTCGTAGATGCTCTTCACATCAAAGAGGAGCGGTGTCTCTTCCTCCGGGCAGGTTACAAAAAGTGAGCGAACCTCGGCCGATGAGAGTGCCTTGAATTCTTTATGGGCGACAAGGACGGCAATGACATCCGCATCCTTGACTGCGGAAAGCGGCACAAGCGGCACATGATAAAGACGTTCAAAGTCCGCCTGATCCGCCGCCGGATCGACAGCGATGGGATCAAAGCCCATCTCCTTGAGGCCATGGAAAATATCGACAGCCCGGGAATTTCTGACATCCGGGCAGTCCTCCTTGAATGTCATGCCCAGAAGATAGATCTTCGCATGGCGCGTATCTACATGGTTTCGGATCATTTCCTTCACCATCTGCTTCACCACATAGCCCGACATGCTGTCATTGATGCGACGTCCTGCGCCAATGATCTTCGAGTGATAGCCCAATTTCTCCGCCTGATAGATGAAATAGTACGGATCGACCCCGATGCAGTGACCTCCGACCAGCCCCGGACGGAAACCGAGCGCATTCCACTTCGTATTCATCGCTTTGAGCACCTCATTCGTATCGATGTGCATCAAATGGAAGGCGATCGCAAGCTCATTCATGAAGGCGATATTGATATCGCGCTGTGCATTCTCCACGAGCTTTGCCGCTTCTGCGACCAGGATCGAGGAAACGGGATAAACGCCTGCTTCGATGATGGTGCCATAGACAGATTTCACCGTCTCCAGTGTCTTTTCATCCATCCCGGAAACGATCTTGACGATGCTTCTCAGTGTATGGACCTTGTCACCCGGATTGATACGCTCCGGCGAGTAGCCGATCTGGAAATCGGCTCCCAGCGTCATCCCCGATTCCTTTTCAAGGATCGGAGCGCAGATATTCTCTGTCACCCCCGGATAAACCGTCGACTCATAGACGATGACTGCGCCTTTTTTCATATGCGATCCCACAATGCGTGAAGCAGACTCGACCGGCGAAAGATCCGGCGTCTTATCCTGATTCACCGGTGTCGGCACTGCGACCACGATAAAGTCGCCCTCAGAAATCTTCTGAGGGTCATTCGTGAATTCGACCGTGCTCTCCGTGACCGTTTCATTTCCGAGTTCATTCGTCGGATCGATGCCTTTACGATAAAGCGCGATCTTCTCCTCGGATAGATCATAGCCAATGACGCGGAAATGCTTCGAAAAGGCATGTGCCAGCGGAAGGCCGACGTAGCCCAGACCGACGACGACAATAGTATGAATGTTCTTCATGATATGCTTTCCTCTTTTTAAGAGCCAATATTCGAAAACGGGGATAAGAGCCATACTCAAGTGACTGGTGACTGGGAGACTAGGGGATATCGGATTCTCCCGTATCGTCATTTCGAGCGCAAGCGAGAAATCTTTGTCATTCACGGTCAGGTGGGCAATGTTTGGAAAGTGTAAAATGGGAAACTTGCTATCGAGAGATTTTGGGCATCGCCACTAATTGTGCTCTGCGGCGCTTCTGATTTTTATGCGCTGCACCACCATTTCTCATTTCTAATTTCTCATTCCATCAAGGCTTTCAAACGTAATCAAGGAACGAGCCGCACCAGGGGCTCACCCTGAACCCTTTCTCACCCATTGTAATTCGAGAAATAGTACGAAAGCGCAAGCCAGAAGGTATGATTTCTGCCGCCCTCTTCGAGATCCTTGAGATTATAGTATTCTGCCTGCAAGAGCCAGTCCGGCTTTACGGTGTAGTGGATACCGGCGCCGATGCCCTCGAAGCCGTCCATGTAGTCCGCAAGTCCGTTCATGGTATGTAATACATATGTAGTATATGGCTGGTGATAGTATTTCAGGAAATAGTATGCATTTCCTCTCTGCCATGTGTTCTCTTTCCCACGAGTAAGGGATACGACATAGCCCTTCTCACTGCGGCTCTCATCTTCCCCGAGAAGTCCCATGAGGCCCAGATCGAAGAGACCGCCAAGCGGACGATGAACATTCAGCATATAGATGTTTCTCTCCCCCCTGTCCTTGAGATCGAAGCGATAGAGCCCCACTCCCAGCGTATAGATGTCATGCGTGGTCGATGCCTCAGCGGCTGCCGCGAAGCCTGCATGCTTGATCGTCCCCGCTTCTGCCATGTAGGAGAAAGACTTCTTGCCGGAGACACGCACACCGGTGAATCTGCTGTCGTAAATATTTCCTTCCGCCAGAAAAGAGCCGAAAGCTCCCGCATCCACACGCGCACGGCCGACCTCGCCCGTCAGATACCAGCGGTCGATATCCATCCAGCTGTCCTCCCCCTTGCCGCTTAAGATCTTTTCATTTTCCAGCATGGAAATGAAATGCCAGTTGTCATCGATATTGTAATTTCCATAAATCCTGACACGCGCACGGCTTCTGTCGCTGATGGACTTGTAGCCGCTGTGAGCGCCATAGTCCACACGCGCCTCCCCATCGATCTTGAATCGCTTCTCCGGGGGCTTCGGGGCTTTGACCTCGGTGGATGCCTGCATATATGATGATTCTCTGTCGAAATAACCGATAGTAGACAGCTCATCCGCATACTCTACGCGGCGGCGTGCGAGACGCTCCCAGTCATCTGAAGTGATCTGATCCATCTGCTGCACGAGCTTCCTGCGGAGAGCTTCTCTTTCCTCGCTGCTCCGCGGCACAAGAAAGGGCGTGCTCGGTACCACGGTACCGTCAGCGGGTATGCCACTCTCTGCTGCCTTGGCGGCAGAAGAACTGCCCGATGCTGCCGAAGGAATCGCCCCCCTGCTGCCGGTATCCCCTGCTCTTTGATTGGTAAGAAGGAATCCATTGCCGCTGTTCATGCAGCGGCTGATCTCTTTCGCATACAGCTTCTCGTAATTCTTCGTCGCCGCCTCATAAGATTTCCGCGCATTTTCGAAACGATCGCCGAGGATCTCCACCTGCAGCTCATCATCAAGTGCCATAAGGACCGTCTTCGTATACTGCACGGCGAGGGCTTCTGCCTCCGGTGTCGGATGGGACAGATCGCTGCTGCTTGCCAGCGAGAGTGCATATGCTTTCACCTCAGCGGCAAGCCTGCCGAGCCAACGATCTGACTCCTCCCTGTATGGTGCAAGCCGGTTCGGATCATGCTTTCCCTGATAGTACAGAAGGACATTCCTTCGCGCCATTGACGCCTTCTCATACGTTTTGGCAAAGGCCGCCTCCGGATTTCCGGGGACAGGCATCCCTCCAAGCTGCGAAAGGGAAATGATCAGACGATCCTTTTCCTCATCCCACGCTGGAAGCATCCGCTGACGGATGAGGTAATGTGCCTTCATCGCCTCATAGTCCCCCGCGGATGTAGAAAGCGCCGTCCGCGCTTGATTGATGGGAATATTCGCGATGACACGCGCCTGTGCATCCTCGACCGCAAGCTCTCCGATCTCCCGCTTCACCGTTTCGCCAAGGCCTTCGCCTGCGAGCAGCAGCTCCCGACCGAGCGCCCGTGCATCCTCACGGCGATGAGCCTTTTCCTCTGCCGTATAGCGATCCATCGTCTCTCTGACCTGCGCCCTTTCCTTCTCCTGATGCTGCGCGATCGGGTCAATGTCTGCCGCCTGCATCACCCCGCAAGGCAGAAAAGCCGCCAGAGACAGGCAAAGTGTCATGCCCATTTTATTCATATGATTCTCCTGTGATTCAGGATAGACAGACATATCGACACCTCAAGCATCATGGTAGCGATACCTTCTGCCGTTTCCCCTGAAGAAAATACTCATTCACGTTACATATACATATATAATGTTACAACGATGTACCCCCCCTTGTAAAGTTGACAATGGATCGTCTCTCTGTTTCAAAAAAATGATAGATTCATCTATTCTCATCATATTTTCTTTGCCTTTTTCTTTCTTTCCTTATATACTATAAAAGGCATGATTATGCACTGCCACACTGAGGTTCACACTTCCTCTTCATGAAACGAGGTTCAACCCATGAATATGACACACGAAGAACTCTTCGTAAAAATTCTTGACCAGATGCCCTTCGGCGTTTACTGCGTCAATACAGAACGCAAGATCTTCTACTGGAGCAAAGGCGCAGAACGCATCAGCGGCTACAAAGCGAAAGACATGCTCGGCAAGCACTGCTTCGAAAGTCATCTCGATCACATCGATGAGACCGGCACCCACCTGTGCCATGCCATGTGCCCGCTCGTCGCGACCATTTTCGACGGACTATCCCGTGAAAAAGCCGTCTGGCTGCGGAGCAAAGAGGGCGATCGAGTCTCTGTCCTCGTTCACACGGAGCCCCTCTTTCAAAATGGAAAGACGCTGGGCGCTATCGAGTACTTTTATAAGATATAAATAGAGTGACTGGTGGCTAGGGACTGGTAGCTAGGGATTAGGGATTAGGAGTCTCAAGTGCCTAGTGACTAGTGACTGGTGACTACATGCCATCTGCGGGCATCGCCCTTTTTATACTTCGCGGCGCTTCATAATTTTTTGCGCCGCACCACCACTCCTCATTCCTCACTCCTAACTAGAGAGTAGAACTTTCACCCGCAATCAAGGGGCAGCACGCCCCAAGGGCTAACCCTGAACACCATGACTATCACTACGACAAAGGCGGTGACGAACAATGAATAAAGATGTTTCACTTGACGTAATCAATCATTCTATACAAAACAGCATACTGCACGCTATGCCCGGAGGCATTTTTATTTATCGGGCGGATACCCATGACATTCTGTATGCCAATGATCGTTTCCTTGCCATGCTTGGCTATGACAGCCTGGAAGCGCTGACTCAATCGCGCGGCCATACCTTCGATGACATCCTCTCTGCCTCCGACAAAGAGCGTGTTTTCCTAGAGATCGAACATCAGCTGCGGCAGAGCTTGATCGGATTCGTTGATCTCAAAGCCATCACAAAAAACGGTTCTCTCCAATACATGGAGATTTTTTGCCGTACCACCACACTTCCGGACTATGGACATGTGACTGTGGCCTTCGCCGTCGATGCAGGAGCGAAGTACCTGACCTACTCTAGCGACCGGCTGACAAAGCTCCCGGGGCAGCGTCGTTTCCTTGAATATGCAGCCAAATGGTTCAAGCTTGCCAGCATGAATCCGGCATCACCGCCGATTGTGATCCTTTATTTTAATCTCTGCCACTTCAAGTCGTACAATATCCACTTCGGCCTTGATGCAGGTGACGCCCTCCTGCTCCATATGGCGGAGACGCTCAGGGAATGCTTCCCGAATGATTTCATTGCGCGCTTCTCTGATGATCATTTCGTCGTCCTCACCTATGACATAGATCTTCAAAACCGCGTCATCGATGCCCACAAGAAGCTGCTTTCCATGTACATGCGTTCCCCGCTCGAAGTGAAAATCGGGATCTATCAGGTAGAGGATCTCTCGATCACGCCGAGCAAGGCCTGCGATCTTGCGAAGCTCGCCTGTGACAGCATCAAGGATCGCCTTGACGTCTTCCTCTGTGAGTACACCGCCAAGGTGCAGCGCGCCGTCCTCATTCGTGACTATGTCATCGATCATCTGGATGAGGCCTTTTCCAAAGGCTATATTCAGGTCTACTACCAGCCTGTCATCCGCTCCATCTCGAAGACGCTGTGCGGCCTCGAAGCACTGGCCCGCTGGATCGATCCCGTGTACGGATTCCTGAAGCCGAGTGAATTCATCCCGGCTCTTGAAAATACACGTCAGCTCTACCAGCTCGACCTGTACATCTTAGAAGAGGTCTGCAAGCGCCTCCGCGCCTGCCTGGATGACGGCATACCGGTCGTCCCGATTTCCATCAACCTCTCCCGCATGGACTTCCTCACCTGTGACATCTTCACCGAGGTGGAAAGACGAACCCAAAAATACCGGATCCCCCACCACCTCCTCTGCATAGAAATCACGGAGAGCATGTTCGTACAAAACGCACGAGAGATCCGCATCATCCTCGATCACTTCCGCGAAGTGGGCTATCAGGTCTGGATGGATGACTTCGGAAGCGGCTACTCCTCACTGAATGCACTCAAGGACTATCACTTCGATGAGCTCAAGATCGACATGGACTTCCTGTCGAATTTCACGCAGCGCTCGAAGTATATCATCCAGTCCACCATTCATATGTCAAAAAAGATCGGCATTCGTACGCTGGCAGAGGGCGTGGAAACGGAAGAACAATTCCGCTTCCTCCGAGACATCGGCTGCGAAAAGATACAGGGCTACTTCTTCGGCAAGCCGCTCCCCTTCGATGAGATGAAAGCCCATATCACTCTGCAGCATATTGACATTGAGACAGAAGAGCTCACAGCTTATTATGAAAAAGCGGGAGATATGGACTTCACGACGGATGAGTCACTCGCGATCGTAGAGACCATGGAGGATGGCAAGCTCTATTTCCGCTTCGCCTCCCCAGCCTACCAAGACGTACTTGCTTCCGTCGGTGCACCCACTACGCGTGACAGTGAAGCCCGCCTCAATATGCCGGAGAGCCCGATCCGTAAAAAAATCGCGCGTCTGCTCTCCCATGTCTACGATTCCGACCAGCCCTACGCCATCACCTATACCATCGATGATCAGTATCTCTGGCTGAAGGTGCAGAAGATCGCCCAACTCGGAAAACGCTTCCTCCTGCGCTGCAAGCTTCTCAATATCACACGCAATGCCATCCAGATCGAGCAGATGAAAGTGAACGGTCTTGAAAAAGATCTCTACGACCTCTACCATGCCATCGTCATCAATGATCTTGACCGCGGCACCTGCCAGCCTGTCGTCTTCTGCCGGGACTACCACAAGTTTCATCCCGGTCACACCTACAGTTACCGAACAGCAATGCGTGCTTTCGGATATCTCTCCATTCAGAAAGAAGACCGCCCTCGCTATGAGCGCTTCATGGATGCGGACACCATCTCCGATCGCCTTTCTGCACATGGCGGCACGCTCTCTGAATATTTCCGCACCTTGACGCCGAACGGCTTCGTCTGGTGTCAGCATGTCTTTATCGCTATCCCCGACACCAATTGCCGTATCTTCCTTCACACTGTCAAGCCCGCCACCCCGAATAACCTCGCCATGGAAAAGGCTCTTGTCAAGCTGTATAACGAGATCAAGAAAGACTGGTGACCTGTAATCGGTAGCTGGTGATAGGACCGGCAGCATTGAGGGAAACGCTGATTAAATCGCAGAGCCAGATTCTACAAGAATTTTTATACATAGCTTCGTCATAGCCTTCCTTAAATAGCTCGCTATTCGCGTCAGGTTATTCCTCGCTATGCATAAAAATTCAAGAGGAAAATCTGACAACGATTGAATCAGTGTTTCCCTAGAACAGTAAAAGGCTCTCCATCCGAGCATTGCGCGGGAGAGCCTTTTTTCGTGTGCCGATCTGCGCTATAATATAGGATATCAATTGTAACGTAAAGCGGTGTGACCGGAGATCAGAGTAGACCATGTAGGGCACTTTCCTCAAAAAGGATCTTCCCGCCAATGGAAAAACGGGACTGCCATTTCCTTACTCATGACATCTCCGGATCCCCCTCACTTTTTTCAGGAGATACCCATGACAGAATCCACACGATGCACCATCATCGTCAATCCGACCTCCGGACGCGAACGAGCCCCGCGCTATATCCCGCTCCTCCATACGACACTGGCAAAGCGCTATGACAATATCACGATCAAGCTGACTGAAAAAGCCGGAGATGCCACGGAATTTGCACGCATCGCCGCAGAAAAAGGACGTGACGTCATCTGTATGGGCGGTGATGGCACGATCAATGAAGTCATCAATGGCATGGTACCCATAGGAAGTCACTCCGCCTTCGGTTTTATCCCTTTCGGTACAGTCAATGACCTCGCCCGCGCTCTCCACATCCCGCGCTCCCCACAGGGAGCCATTCGTATGCTCGAACACGCAGTCAAGACGAAGATCGATGTCGGCAAGATCAATGACCGCTACTTCATCAATGTCGTCGCCGCCGGTCTCATTTCTGAAGCAGTCAGCGAAGTCTCCATCAAAGAAAAGACCCTCTTCGGATCGCTCGCCTACTTCATGAAAGGCATGCAGGTCTTGAACAAGCAGAGATCCTACCACTTCAAGATCGAAGAAGAAAATGGCACTGTTATCCAAGTCTCCTCCCCTTTGATCGCTGCCATGCTGACAGACTCTGCCGGCAGCTTCCGCAACCTCATCCCGCCGGAGGATCGCAATAAAGGCATCATCAAGCTCTGCCTCTTCCACGACTTCGCCTGGCTGAATGCCATCAGGCAGGCGCCGAAGCTCCTCGCCGGTTTCCAGATGGGCCCCGACTTCGTCACTGTCGTCGGTATCAAAAAAGCGCACATCTCCATCACGGAAGGCGATACCCTCTCGACCAATGTAGACGGCGATAAGGGACCGAATTTCCCGATCGACCTTGAGATCCTCCCCTCCCGTCTCCCCGTCTTCGTTCCCGAGCACGTGAACGACAATGCGACGCATCTCCCCCACTTCTTCGAACGCGTCGCCCCACACATGCATTTCCCTTGGGCAGAAAATGGGGAAGAACCGATCAAAGGGACGACCATTGAGGAAGTCGTGCGGGAAGTGCAGGAACGGGAGAAGAGAAAGAAGTGCTAAACTAAGAGACTTGAAGACTTCAGACTTCAGAAAACGCGTCGGATGTTTCGCAACATTCGAAACATCCGACGCGTTTTAGCGTATTGCATGTTGCCCAAATGGCTTATTATTGAGTACCCGCTTGAACCACGCGCCCTCCGCCCACGGCTTTTTCGACACTGGTTCTCTTTTCCAGAAACGGAAGCATGATAATAAACGGCAAATTGGCAATAATCGAATAATAGTATCTAAATTCAGCAAAAACCGGTGTTCCTAACAGCAAGGATACCAAGATGCCAAGCAGCAAAGAGTAACAAAGCACAACTTTCCACATTCTTCTTGACAGAGCGTATATAAACATCACCAATAGAATCCAAATATATATTCCCACATTGTACAAGGTTGCAGGCCCGTACAGTTTTTCTAAAGCTTTTTCACGTTTACTGTTAACACACTCCTCAAACAAGAAGGCAAAACCCGCCATTCCCCACTCTCACGGTACGACTAAAAGAGGGTCGTCCTTCAAGAACGGGCCTCTTTTATATTCTCTGAATAATCTTTTCTTCTAATAAAAAGATTATTCAGCTTTTTTCTGCTCCTGCTTTATCTCTATTATCTAAAAACGGTATTATTGCAAACAAAGGCAAACACAATGCGTAGTAAAAAGTATATCTGAACGCCTTAGCAATCGGTGCTGCCAAAATCAATGTCATGCTACAGAAAAAGGCAGGCGCTAACACCAGTAGCAGTTCATACTGCTTCTTGTATATCATTACACAACCAATAAGTATGGTCAGCCATAAACAAACGCCACTTGGAATATATGTACTATAGTCCCATACATAATGCCCTAACTTTTCTTTGAGATTCTCCGGTAAAACAGAGAGTGCACTTACTTTGAAACCATCTGCCAACCCAACCTTTGTTTTCTTTGTAGTGTATATCTCCTCTTCGTATGAATGCCCAAATTTACTCTGCCATTCACAACCTTCCAAATATCCCCAAAATCCCTGTGTATTTAAACGCCAGGCCTCAAAATAGTCGCCAGGATACAACCACATCAAGCTGAACCAAGTCTTAAAGAACTCCTTCTTATGATGATCAACAAACTGCCGATTATAACCAGGCGTCCACTTGATGGCATCAACTGTTCGAGGATTGTACTGCGCTTTAATCTTATCGATAGATTTCATCTGTTCAATGAACCGTTTATCTGATGCAGGAAGCTCACGATCTAGAGCGACCACTCTACAAATTTGCTGCAACGGTACACCTAACCCTTCGGTAAAATTGCTTCCCATAATTAAAGACGGTGCCATACCTATCAACAATACGGATGCCGCCCATTTCGCAAAAAGCTTCTTGTTCCCCTGCATAAAAACTAAAATACTTCCTGCGAAAGCAATAAAAATGTAACCACCATTATTTCTAGTCCACATCATCGCAATACAAAGCAGGAAGAACCATTCCATTTTTTTCAGGCTCACCTCACGAAATCTCTGTTTCGCCAAATTATATGTGACCGGTATTAGCAGCATTAACACAACACCAAAGGCTTTATCTTTCACTGCCGCGATAGCGTAATCTATGATAATCGGTGTAAAAGTGAAATAAAGACCATACAAAATCACTAACAATTGATTGACTTTCTGGTCTTTTAGCCACCATAAAATATACGCAATAGCTATACTCATGAGAACCATCAATAATAATATAGCAACGCCCGTACCTATTAAATGATCATGAAATATTTTTAGACCCAATTTATAAAATCCACCGAGAAAAATACCATACATAATTGGCTGATTTGTAGATCCCTTTGGACTTTGCGAAACATATATTTCATCATGCATTCCCACACCTGGATAAAACGTGAGATAAAAAGGAAGCCAAACGAGGCTGATTAAACATGCCACTTTCAATATCCAAAGTAATCTGTCCCTATTGCGCGCAACCTCCATAAGCAATCTATTTTTCATTTCCTGCTTTTCCCATCCTCAAAATCATCTGAATCACATTCATCTGTATCTCCAAATTCTTCCTGCTGCTTTTCACCGCGGTATCCAGAACCAGTCCGACGCCAAGGCTCAAGAGTGCCCCAAGCATCGTAAATCCGGCCATGACAAGGGTCGGCAGCTTCGGCACCAGTCCGGTCAGAAGGAATTCACTCAGGACAGGAACGAAGAAAGCCAATGAAATCAGTGCCAAAAGCAATGAGGTGATGCTGAAAAACTGAAGAGGCTTGTAGTCCTTATACAGTTTGAAAATCGTCATGAGTACCTTGATGCCATCGCTATAGGTATTAAGCTTGCTGACACTGCCGGATGGTCGATCGCGGTAAGTCACCGGGATCGACTGAATCAAAAGATTTTTATCCAGCGCGTGAATGGTCATTTCCGTTTCAATTTCAAAGCCCTGAGAAAGAATAGGAAATGTCTTGACGAAGAGAGGCGAAAACGCGCGATAGCCTGTCATGACATCTTTAATCGGACATTTCTTGCCAAAAAAGGTATTGATGAAGCGTCTGACAATGACATTTCCTGAATTATGAAAAAGACGTTTGTTCTCTTCAAAATACGTGGAAGAAAGACGATCACCGATGACCATATCCGCCTTTTTCTCCAGCACCAGGTCCGCCATTTCTCTGGCAAATTCTGCCGGATAGGTATCATCCCCATCGACCATGACATAGCAGTCCGCTTCTATATCCCGAAACATGGAACGTATGACATTCCCCTTTCCCTGCCTGTATTCATGGATGACAATAGCGCCCGCTTCTTTAGCTATATCTGCGGTGCAGTCTGATGAATTGTTGTCATAGACGTAGATATCCGCTTCAGGTAGTACAGAAGCAAAATCGCTGACTACTTTCTTGATGGTCAATGCCTCATTGAAGCAGGGAATCAAAACGGCAATATGACTCTTCTGTGGAATAGAATGCAAGTTTCTTTCTCCTTTTTTGCACACAAAAAGGGGCTGTGAAGAAATGAGGATTCATTTCTTCACAGCTCCTTCTTTTGTGTCCTTTTTCACTTCTGGTAGTAAAAAACAAGAGGAAAAGGGCATACTTCCCCCTTTCCCCCAAAAATCAGCTTTTTTAAATTAAGCTGCCATATCCATATGTTCCTGTTGTTTCCTATGGTATTTGTACAGGTTGAAGCCAATAGAAACCAGAAACACTTCCATTT
>OLNZ01000899.1_pt1 | contig 24954 bp, 19 predicted proteins | sample 1672981 | NCBI WGS metagenome assembly OLNZ01 (sample SAMEA3136743, study PRJEB25190) | human gut metagenome | biome: human gut; feature: human-associated habitat; material: faeces | place: Austria | collected 2013 | reverse complement strand
GGAGATAGTAATTATCGACAGTCAAATGAATTACCGAGGAAAACTTGACACTTACAAAAATGAGGAAAAGGGTATTTTCAAAAATGGAATCCATGATATAATAAGGGAAACACTGATTAAATCGAACTCTGCGATTCAATCAGTGTTTCCTTAAAACAAGAACCGTTCAAAAATCGTTGGTATGAAACGGAGGAGCATGGATATGAAAGAAAAAATGAAACTGTGCTGCCACGTTGCAATGATGAAACAAGAGAAAAATCGGGGGGGGTAAACAAGCGTTCCATCCTCTGCTTTTCGAGACCGCATGATAGAAAGTCTATCTTTCTGTCATGCGGTCTTTTTGCATTTGGAAGAAATGGAAAATTCACTTCCCTATCCCAAAGAATGTCCAAGGCTCTGAGTATAGTAAGAGCAGGCGGTGATCTGAACCCGCCCTAGCCACTTTCAAATTCCAGACAAAGGAGAGATACATGAACGAAAACGAAAACAAAGGCGCGCGCCTGCTCGATATGTACGATAGGCTGAGCCATGGAGAAATCCTCTCGAAGAAAGCGCTTGCTGATGCTTACGGAGTCACGACGAAAACGATCCAGCGTGACATCGATGAGCTCCGCGCGCATCTGTCCGAGACCGCCCTTCGTGGCGGACGCGGGGAGATCCAGTACGACATGGGAGCGCGGGGATATCGACTGGTACATTCTTCCTATGAGCACCTGAATCACAAGGAGATCCTGGCATTGGCGAAGATTCTCCTCGAAAGCCGCGCCCTAGAGCCAGTTGAACTTCACGGCATCCTAGACAAACTCATCGCCGAGTGTCCGCCCGAAGAGCGGAGCATCATCGAAGGCATCATCAAAAGCGAGACTTTCTACTACGTCCCTCTGAAGCACGGAAAGAAACTCTTGAATCGACTCTGGGATCTCTCGCTGGCCATTCGCAGCCAGGAAATCCTTCACATCCACTACACCCGCATGGACGGCATCCATCGGGAACACCTTGTGAAGCCCGTCGCCATCCTCTTCTCCGAGTACTACTTTTACCTCGTTTCATTCAAAGAAGAAGAAAGCGAATACCCCACCATCTTCCGCGTCGACCGTATCGAAGAGATGGAGAAGACCGGAAAGACCTTCCAGATCCCCTATGCCGACCGCTTCAAAGACGGGGAATTTCGCAAGCGGGTGCAATTCATGTACCCAGGGCCTCTGCGCCGCGTGAAATTCACCTACAGTGGCCCTTCCGTAGAAGCTGTGCTGGATAGACTTCCTACAGCACAAATTCTGGAAGAAAAAGAGGGCGTTTACACCATCACCGCCGAAGCCTATGGGATCGGCATCGATATGTGGCTGGGAAGCCAAGGGGATAAGGTGAAGGTCATTCAGTAGGCAGTTGACTGTAACCTGTTAACCGCCAACTGCTAACTGTCAACCGCTTACCTATTACAAAAGGAGAGTGTTCAAAATGAGTAAGGGGAAATTTTATGCCGGCGATTTTCGTCTGGGATATTGTGCTTTTTGTAAATATTGGTATGATCCGACCAATTCGGCCATCAAGCCACTGCCCGGAAATTGGTGGGAGTTCGATAGAGAAAAAGAGGCTCGCTGTATGAAGTCTGTCGGCTTGAAGACCAAGGGTCGTCATACGTGCAATAAGTTTGAACTGAAGATATAGGTAGTGGATGATCAATTGTTTTGATAGAAGAGTGCGTAGTGAGTGGTATGAAGTGGTGGGAGGGGCACATAATATTTGAAAGGGGCCAATACCCCTTTTATATTTCTTGCTTTTCTGCCTAATCACTGCGAATGGACGAAAAGGAGGTTTTACCTTGGCTTGGGGCGAAGATAAAATGAAGGTTTTAAAAGAGCGACTATTGATCGTTTTGGATGATAAGGAAGTACAGGAAAAGCTACGGGCTGTATTGGCTGCCAGTGGTGAAGCTGCTGGAATGGTCCCCATTTGTAAAGAAGCTTCGCCACGGATAGAGACCACTCCGTCATGGAATTCTCAGGAAAAGGATGAGGCAGAGCGGACAATTGGGCTGTACAAGAAAACGCTGGATGAGGTGCAGAGTGATTTAGCTCGTGTGCAAGGGAAAATGGCACAGGTTTCTAATGAGAGAGACCAGCTTTCTAGAGACAATACGAAACTGCAGAAAGAGTTGGAAGAAGTTCTTCGTGGAAGGCAAAACGACCAAGAGGCATATCAGAAAAGCTACCAGCAAGCACTTGCTGAAGCCAGGACATCGAAGGCGGCTTGTGAAGAGCAGATAGGACAAGCACAAAAAGAGTTGGACCATTGGAAACGGATGGCAGCTCCTTTTGCAGACGTACTGACTATGTATGAGAAGGTACAACATTTATCACCGGATGTGAGAAACCGGGTGCAATCCTATTTCAGATCTCAAACAGCGGTGTCTTTTTTGGTCTGTGTGGGACAGGAAGGTAATTTGATTCCTTTGTGGGATATCATCAAAGAAGAGATGGATTCATGTTCTTCGTCTGATAAGGATATCCTGCTGGAACTTTTGGATTATAGCATCCAGCGGGTCAATGACTCATTTACAACACCACGGTATGCTTTGCGACAGGAACAGATAGGAGCGCGATTTGATGAACGTTTTCATATTCGTTCCAAAGGTAGTAGTCCCTATAGTGACCCTATCAAAGCAGTAATTCTACCAGGAATCGAGTTGCTGGGAAATGGAAAGGTGGTAAAGAAAAGTGTGGTTCGGGTTTAGGAGTGAAAGCATGGAACAGACCAATGAAAAAAGTATAGATACAATTCATTCAATTGATACCTGGTGGCTCAGTCAGAAACAGGTAGAGACCATCAAGGATAGGATTAGGGAAAATATTCGGGAAAAATTTCTTCTAAAAAGGCTGGAAGAAATGAAGGTACATATCCAGAAACTGCCGGAAAATGTTTTTTTCCCTGTCGAAGAGGCTCCCTTTGTTTTCAGTACCAATCCCCAGGCCACCTTGCTGGTGGAAGATGTGAGCCGTTTGAAATTGGGCTTTGCATGTACCTACCGGCTCCATGATAATAGCTACGAACCTGGCGATGAAGAAAAATTGAAGGACTTGGGTGGACTTGCATACCCGTGGGCTTTGTGCAGTGAGGAACAGGCAGAAGAATTGCATAACACACTCAATTGGGTCATCAACTCCATCAATTGGCCAAAAAAACTAAAAGAATATGAGTTGTATTCGGGCTCTTTCAATTATCATCTTTGGAATGGTATTGATCTTAAGTCAATAATTTTGTACGGCTTTACATTGAAGGGAAAAGGTGAGTACTACAGATTTAATGATGGATTAAAAAGACCTTTTAACGGGAACGCAAAGCAATTGGTGGCGGATTTATATGTTTCTCCAGTTCCAGAAGGCACGCTTTCATTGCCGTATATTTTGGGCAGAGATTTTACTCCCAAGGAAGGGGCCGATCCTTATTTCTGGAAAGTTTTGTCCATGCTCCTTGCTGGAAATCTGGTTAGTTTGGTAGCTGATGAAGAAAATAAGGGCTATACACTGGAATATGACGAAGAGGAACTGTCGCTTGAAGTAGTAGAAAATCTATCTCACGGAATGAAGGAGGGGGCGCTTCTCCGTTCCTATTTCCAGCTTCCAGAGGTAGAGAAAAAGGTAGAGGCAGCTTTTGAGAAAAATAGTATACCACCTGAGGAGTTTTTTGCAGAGGTACTGCAGAGTGATAGGCTGCGGTGCGATTTACCGGTATATTCGTTGCAAATGTTAACAGATCCCAACCGAGGTGGATGGGACTTGTGGGAAACAGAACAGCTTAGTCATGAAGGAATGACCCAGTGTAAAGAAAAGGAATCTTTCTATGCCAGGGATCCTCGGCAGGATATTTCAAACTATGGGGTCATCGGTATTGATTTCGGCACCAAAAGTACGGTGGTGACTTATCTGGAGGATTCCAACGTGATTCGACCACTTCGTATCGGTACAGGTGAATTGTATAGAGAAGTTCGCGAAGGAGATTATGAGAATCCAACGGTCATGGAATTTGTGGATTTGGATCATTTCTGGAGTGCCTACCAAGCTAGAGCGGGAAGACCGGATACGCGATGGGAAGATGTTCTAGTATCTCATACCGCGGCCAATAATTGGAAAGAAACCCGGTCCGACGATTGTGCAGCTTTCTTAGGAGAATTGAAGCAATGGGCTGGCACCGAGGGGAAACGGATTCATGTTCGTGATAAGAAAGGCCATGAAAAAACACTACCGCCCTATATAACTTTGCAAGATGGGGATTTTGATCCCATTGAACTTTATGCCTACTACATTGGACTTTACTTGAATAACCAGCATATGGGGAAAATCTATATGCGATATATCTTATCTTTCCCTGTAACATATGCTAAAGAGGTACAAGATCATATTTTGGAAAGTTTCCGACGGGGATTACGAAAATCCCTTCCTTTGACGGTGGTACAGGATGACGAGTGTATAAAAACATTCCGGGTAGAGGCAGGTGCAGGTGAGCCAGCGGCTTATGCGGTATGTGCACTACAGGAATTGCAGAAAACAGGGGATATTTCCTTATCCGATGAACAGCCTCTTTTCTATGGCGTTTTTGATTTCGGCGGCGGTACATCAGACTTTGATTTCGGTACGTGGCGAAAAGCAAAGAAAGGTGATAAGAAGGAAAAACGGTACAATTATGTAATTCACCATTTTGGAGCTGGTGGGAAACAGTACTTGGGTGGGGAAAATTTGTTAAAACAACTGGCCTACCAGGTATTCCAAGAAAACGCAGATTTACTTCGGGAAAAACAGATTCCTTTTGTTCGGGCTCCAGAGTGTGCGCCTTTCCCAGGGAATGAAACGATTGTGAATGATTCCCAGGAAGCGGAAACGAACACCCAGCGTCTCATGGAAAAATTGCGCCCTTTCTGGGAAAGAAAAACCGAAACGGCACCGGATATCAAGTTGGATAAGATGAACTTCTTTAATGCTAGGGGTAAAACGGAAGATAATGTGGAATTGCAGATGAGTACCGAAGACCTAGAAGGTACATTAAATAACAAGCTCAAAGAGGGCATCAAAGCTTTCTTTGATAAGTTGTTACAAGTGCGAAGGGATTATAGCTCATCATTGGCTGGTACGGATACTTGCCATATTTTGTTGGCAGGGCGCTCTAGTCAATCGCCGTTATTCCAGAAACTTTTCAATGACGCAAAGGAAAAATATAAGGATGACTTTGAAAAATCGGAAGTAGAAGAGGGACGAGGAATTGGGAAAGGCGATTTCTTTGTATTGCATAAGCCATTAGGCAGTCAGGATGCAAAGGAAAATGATCAAGGAACTTCGGAGGTAAAAGACGAGACAACCACATCTGCCATCGATTTTTATGCCCCCAATGGGAAAACTGGCGTGGCGTTTGGTCTATTACAGTGCCGTAAGGGCGGAAAGATCAAAGTCAATTCAGAAACAGATACTACCCAGGCAGAAATTCCTTTCCAGTTTTATGTGGGGGAGGATGATGATGGTGTTTTCCGTGCGTTACTTACACCGAAATCCACCTATGGAATTTGGCAGGAATTTGAATATGCCATGGAAACAGATAATGAATTTTACTATACTACCAATCCATCAGCGGGTATACTTCGTGGCCTTTCTTGCAGCAATGCCGATGTGCATCGCGCCAATTGTTCTCTACCAGAGTATGCAGTAAATGAGGATGCGACGATTTACTGGCGTCCTTTAGGTCCTAAAACATTGGAATATGTGGTAGCCGAAAGTGAAGAGAAGGTCAAGAAGGGAGAATATACCTACGGACCAGAAACGATTTTGCTTGAAAAGTAGGGCTGGTTATTAGTTGTTAGGTGGTATAAGTGGGTATACCACCAGCAACGAATAACTAAGTGTGGAGGAAATTTCATGGATAAAAATTGGAAAATCAAGGAATCACCTGTACTGCGGTTTTTACAGGATCCACAGCATCATTATCTGACCAAGGATCCGAATGTGAAAGTGATGCCTATCAAAGAGGAAAATTTCAAAGACAATGACATCATATTGTACCAGGTGAAGAAAATCACTTTCGATGATAGCGATGATGCGCCGCGAAAGGAAGCCTTAGAGAATATGCTAAGTGCTGTGCGCATGCCAGGCATCAATTTCCTGTATCTTATCATGGGAAGCCCTGAGGGAGTGAAGTTTTATTATGGCTTATCTCGTGCTCGTCCTGATGAGAATGGAGATAATATCCCTAGTTTGGGGTGCCATGTATTGCAAGCCAGCTTGGAAGGCAATTTCCGGGGCTGTCAGGTAGATGAATTGGGAGTGATTGAAAAAGACAATGTCCTTCGCAGCATGCGGAAAATGAAATACGCTGCTCGTATCGAAGGTGTGGCTGGTGCTATCAAAGATGGAGAAGAGTTTCAAGGGGTGGATCGCTTGGTGGATGTCATGCGGGGCAGTTCTTTCTGCGTGCTTATTGTGGCAGAATCTATGGACCAGGAACGGATTGCATCTATCGAAAAGAATTTGCAGGAAGCCTATTCTATGCTGAGTACTTATAGCAAGTACTCTGTGCAGCATGGACAGAATGAAAGTAATAGCCAGAGTCAATCAATAAATAAAGGCACCAATCAGAATGAGTCTACCAGTACAAGCACTTCGACTGGAGAAAATCGCAGTGAATCTCATGGTACAAACGTAAGTGATACTCGTGGGACGAGCGATAGTCATAGTCATGCCAAGAGCACAAGCACTGGAAAGGCAACATCTCATGGATCTTCTGAATATAACACTTCGGAAAATGGGTCAGAAGGTTCTTCAGATACAGATACTAAGGGGAATACAGCCAGTCATACAGATGGGCACTCTTTTAATCAGTCGGAAGGATCTAGCACTTCTCAGCAGACCGGAAGTAGTCACAGCCAAGGACACTCTTATAGTGAAGGTTCTTCAGAGGGAACTTCCCAAGGAATATCTGAATCCTATACCCAAGAATATCTCAATAAGTGTGCTCAGGAGTGGCTCAAATATTGTGACGAAGTCCTATTTCCACGGTTGGACTATGGCCGAGGCAAAGGGCTCTATATGTCTGCTTTCTATGTGATGTCTGATAATCCTTTATGTCAGCAACGGTTGGAAAATACAGCACTGGCCCTCTATTCCGGAAAGGCAGGGAATAGAGTGCCTTTGGAAGCGATCCGAATCAATGAGTACAATCCTCAAAGAACCTGCATGAAGAATTTCCTTATCCCAGAAGGGAAAGTACCTACAGACCAGAGAAAAGAGCGTGCTTTCTTGTCACAAGATGTGAGAGTGGATGGGATTTCGCCTTTGAGTAATTGGATTTCTACCAATGAACTGGCCCTTATCGCAGGACTTCCCCAACGAGAAGTCATCGGTATGAAGCTCCGGGAACAAGTGGAATTTGGTTTGAATTATGAAAAACCAGAGAAAGAGGATTGTATTGATTTGGGCAATCTGCTTCAGGATGGGGTGGAAGTCGAGACATTGCCGGTCTATCTGGATAAGGATAGTTTAGATAAACATGTTTTTGTGGCAGGTGTTACGGGTAGTGGAAAGACTACCACTTGTCATCGAATTTTGCTGCAGAGCCAGCTGCCTTTCCTGGTGATTGAACCGGCAAAGACGGAGTATCGCATTTTGAAACAGGAAGCGGCTTGTAAGGACTTATTGGTCTTCACTTTGGGAAATGACCAAGTAGCCCCATTCCGCCTGAATCCCTTTGAATTGCAGCCGAAAGAATCTATCGATGCTCATGTGGATATGATCAAAGCCAGCATGGAAGCAGCCTTTGAAATGCAAGCAGCAGAACCACAACTTATCGAAGCAGCTTTGTATCGGTGCTATGAGAAAAAAGGTTGGGATGTGAATCTCACGCTCAATACAAAGTACAAGGACCCTTATGCACCAGGATGTGATTCATTTCCTACTATTTCTGATTTGCTGGTAGAAGTGAAACATGTGGTGGAAGAGCAAGGCTTTGATGATAGGCTGCGGGATGAATACAATGGTTCCATCCGTGCTATGCTCCAAAGTTTGACCTTAGGGGCTAAGGGTGCTATGTTGAATACGCCTCGTTCTATCGATATAGCTGGTTTGTTGGATAAAAAAGTAGTATTGGAACTGGAAAATATCCGAAATGGCAATGAAAAGGCACTCATCATGGGATTCATTTTGGCTGCTTTCAATGAAGCTATCCGAGAACGATTTGCGAAGGATGGACAGGAACATGCCCATATCATGTTGGTGGAAGAAGCTCATCGTCTCTTGAGCCGCTGGCAGCCGGGAGATGGTCTCAATAAGAAACTGGGGGTAGAAACTTTCTCGGATATGCTAGCGGAAATCCGTAAGTATGGGGAAAGCCTCATCATTGTGGACCAGATTCCCAATAAGATGGCTCCAGACGTTTTGAAAAATACGAATACCAAAATCATTCATCGCATTTTTGCCCAGGATGATAAGGAAGCGGTAGGAAATACTATGGCCCTGGACAATGATCAGAAGCGTTTCCTTTCCAGTTTACTTACTGGTCAGGCGGTTGTTTTCTCTGATGGCTATGAAAAAGCAGTGTTAGTGAAAATTGGATACGATACAGATACGTCAAAGACAACTTTGGCAGACGCGGAATTGACAGAAGCCGCTATGCATTACTATCAGCAGGAACAGGAAAAAGGTCGGTTTTCCTTCTTGCCGTTTCCGCAGCAAGCACTGGAAGGTGACGCAGAAACTATTGGCAAGGCCGTACAATTTGCTATAGAGAAAATACCGGCTCGGATGTTGCAATATTGGAATTGTCGAACGGCTAAGAAGAATAGCGGTTATAATGCGGCCTATGGGAACTTGTGGAAACAGGTACATGCTGCAGGATTGTGGTCAGTAGACGAAGTAGTCAATTGGGTATTTGATACCTACAATACATCTGATTCTGATTATGTAAAAGCTAAGACGAAAAAACTGCTGGTCATTTTCTTCACATCGTATCTGAAAGAAGAAATAGAAGTATTGCGGGATTTTGAAGCTGAGGGAATGGACGCCTGTGGGATTATAAAGCAGGATACTTATATCTAATAGAGACATTGATGGGTGTCTGTTGCTGCTTGTTGGGAGCAACAGTTTTCTGATCACTTGGCATGACATGCGTGTTTTAGTGACAAAAATTATACGAATGGGGAATTTTTGAAGGAGGAATGAATATGTTTGGATTGATTATAGGCGGAATTGCTGCTGTTGCAGGGGCTGTTAGTACGGCAGCTGCTACTATTGGAACCGCTTGCAGCACCATTGGTGGCGCTATAATGACAACCGTAGGTAACATTGGGACCGGAATACTCAAACTGGGAAAGTGGTTAGAACCGGTTTTGGAGGTTATTAATACCATTAGTACAATTATGGGAATTAGACCTGCAGGAGAGGACCCAGCTGAGCTTGGTCTGAAAGCACAGAAATGTGGTGAAAAGCCTGAGGATTATGGTTCGGTAGAAAAATATATTGCTCATTTGAGAAATGACATTCAATTGGATAAAGAGGAACTCAATAAACTTTCTGATGCGGATAAAGTGATGTGTACGGCTATGGGTTTTGCACTGTATATCAAGAATATGGAAGAAAGATACAATATGGACATGCCACCTATTTACTGGGAAAGAGCATGTCAAGCTGTAAATAGTGGAAATATGTCTGTTGGGCAGCTGAAAAATACTATGGATGCCATGAAAGAAAAAGGCGTAAAGAATGCAGAAAGTTTCTCTAACTATATGGATGGGAAAGCGAGCATGGAAGAGCAGATGGTTATTTTCGATTCGCTTAAAGAAGCCATGCATAAGGAGTTTCCAAATTTGTCTGATGCGGATTTGAATATCAAAGTTACGCATATCAAAGATTACATGGAACAAGATAAGCAATAAAAGGAGTTAAGGCAATGACAACGTGGTATATTGGTATTTTGAAAAAAGGTGAGAGGTTTCGTGCTTACTTTCGAGAAGGGAAAAATGGAAACTGGAAACCAATTCGATTAGAAGGAGAAACAGAAACGCCTTGGTCTGACCGGAGCTTTAAGGAAATCTTTAGATATTTACAGGTGGATGCCAGTACTAGTACATTGGGGATTCTTGTGCTTTCCGACCAAGAGGAATCTATTGCTTTTCCAGAAGTCAAAGAGGCTCTTTCCTTTAGTTATGAAGAGCTTCGTGATTTTTGTCAAAGGTATGCTTCAGGTGCAGCCCATTGGATTTGGCAGGGTAAGGAACTGGATGAAGGAATTTGCCTCAAAGTGGGATTCCCGATGGATAATTCGGCGGGGGATCAGTATATCCTAAGCCCCGCAGAATTGTCAGGAAACTTGGAGGGGCTATTGACGCCTGAATCGGCATTTCCTGAAAAGAAGGATACCATCAAGGAAATTAGGAACTCTCAAGAGGTACCAGAATCAACAACGGTTGCTTCCATACCACTGACCGAAAAACAACGAAGTCGTGACGCCTATTTCAAAGATATCTGCAATGGGGCTAGAGAAAATCCACTGAAAAAATGGTAATATATAGCATTTGATTATTTATTAGTAAAATGTTGTTGAGTATTCAGCTTAGGACAGATACTCAGCAACATGTTTTTGATGACTTCATATAATTTCAATAAATATTTTCCATACCCATTCTTTGTCCATTCTCATTGGTATACTGGAAGAAAAGCTGATATACAAAGCAGCTAGAAATGTATTTTCGAAGGAGGAGAATATCATGAGCACCCCAAAAAATAGTATGTCAATATCTTTAACGGGAAATGAAAAATTAAACACCGCGGTATCTCTCTTTGTACGAGACCATGTTACGGAGGCTTATCCGCTATTTCAGGAATTGGCAAAGGAGGGGAATCCCAGAGCATTATATTTCTTGGGCGAATATCATCGCTGGGGATTTGCAGGTCTTCCAGTCGATGAAAAATTAGGTTTCCAGTATCATCATGAAGGAGCAGAAAAAGGCGAAGTGCTGTGTCAGCTGAATTTGGCTTATGAGGAAGAAACCATTCAGGAAGATGTAGTGCAGGCTGTCATTCCCAAGGTATTTCCTTTGGCACAAGCAGGAGATGTGGCGGCACAAGATGAATTAGGTGATGCTTTGACCAATTTGGATCATCTCACCGATGCTTCTTTGAGTCATTTGGATATAGCCAAAGAGGCAGAGCATTGGTTTCAAAAGGCGGCAGAAGCTGGGTATTGGCGTGGGGTCAATGACTTGGCGTATGCATATTGGGGCGAGACAAATATTGGTAAGGATTTGTATAAAGCCATTTATTGGTATGATGTTCTGGCTCAAATGCAAGGAGATCATGTATCGGATGCTGTAGAAAGCCTCGGTCTGCTTTATGAGGAGCTGGGAGATTATGATAAAAAATTCCAGCAGAGTGCTAAGTGGGCAGCAGAAGGATATGGCTGGCCTATGTATTATGTAGCTGAGTGCTATGAGAATGGAAAAGGTGTCACTGAAAATCAAGATAAGGCCATAGAATGGTACCAGAAAGCCTATGAATGTCATGGAGAAGTGGCTGGACATGCTGCTTTTCGCTTAGGATGCATATATGATGAACAGGGAAATTGGGAAACCGCTTTTGCTTGGGATCGTAGAGGAGCAGAAGAAGGATTAGATTGGTGCATGCGTTCTTTGGCTAATCGCTATCGCGATGGAAGAGGTGTGTCTAAAGATCTGAAAAAAGCAATGGAGTGGTACGAAAAAGCTTACAACCTTCATGGAATGATAGCAGGCGATGCAGCCTATCAATTAGCTGGGATTTATTCTGATGAAGAAAATGATGAAAAGAAGTGGGAATGGACAAATAAGAGTGCCAATGAAGGGTACGATGAAGCTATGATAGATATTGGCTTGTGCTATGATGGAGATGATGCATCTTCTGAGGACCAGGCTAAGGCAATGGAGTGGTACCAGACGGCTTATGCACAGCATGGAACGGCGGTAGGAGATGCTGCTTTACTCATTGCGATGATGTATGACAGACAGGAACAGGCGGAAAAAGCTTTTGAATGGTACAGCAAAGGAGCCGAAGAAGGTTCTGAAGACGCGATGTATTTCTTGGCTCAGTCTTATGAATATGGCGCAGGCGTTCAGGCAAATCGTGAAAAAGCTATCGAATGGTATCAGAAGGTGGTTGATTGCCATGGTGATGAAGAAGAGGAGGCCGAAGAGCATTTACAGGCCCTGCTGAAAGAAATAGAAGAAGGGTAACAATAGGAAAACTTGTCTTGTGAGAATATATTTTGACCGCAGTTTCTATAGCCGTAGGTTGTATTTGTAGATGGAATGTTGGTTGTTAGCACCTCGCGGCTAACAACCAACATTTTTTATTTCAATAAAACTATGCAAAGAAATATTTCCCATACCCATTCCTTGTCTAATCTGCTACCATATACTGAAAGTTGATATACAGATAGCTGAAAAATAATTTTTTAGAGGGAAGAAAAGCTTTGACAAAATAGAGAAAATAGAATATTCTATACATAGAGAACTGGCAACAGAGTGTGTCAGTATGGGTGTTGATGCTGAGAAGCGTGTCAGGAAGCGGGACTCAGCGTAGCCTTGTGTAGGGTTTAGCTATTTATACCTCAACCTGACTTATGCATGTCATGTGCAGACATAAAAAATAGCGAATTGCAAAATGGACGCTATTTTCTCAGTAGCGTCCATTTTGTTTTAGTGAGGTTATTTTATGGAAGCTGATATTTTGCAATTAGCGGCTAGGGCGTATCAAGAATTAATGACCGTTTGAATATCAAGTGGTTTTAGGGAGAAAAGGGAAAGCCCATACCATTGAAATTGCTTTTAGGGCAGATAATTTTTATCATCTGGCTGGGTTACATAAATTGAAACAACGATATCCGTTTCAGCAGCAGACCAGTAAGTGGGTATTAGACCATATTCTGCGTGGAACAATTTCTATGTCGTCTTTTTCTAAGGATCAGAATTTTTATAAAGTTGAAGAGCGGTTGCATGCTTTGTGCATTTTTGAAAAAGTATTGGATAGTAACCAAACGCAATTCTTTTTGTATGATAGAAGAAAGGTATCTTTTGCCACTAAAATTATGGCAAATTATTTGGCAAAGGGACACATAGAGAATGAGTTAATTCTATTTTCTTTTTTCGTACAAAATCATACTAGGTATTATGTCAATTCTATCTTTCCTGAAGGTACATATGATTATAGTCAGAAGCAGATGCAATTTACGGTTTTGGCAAAAACTAAAATTTGGAATGAGAGGAGTGGCATCAAAAAAATAGAGCTATATAGGCATAAAAAATATGATGCTTTATCATAAAATTTTATGGGGAAATATTTAATCACTATGGGTTATAACAGAAAATGTTGTTGAATGTTTGGTGTGTGCCGGATGTTTAACAACATTTTTTATTTCATCAAAATTTTTCAAAGAAATATGTCTCATACCCATTTCTTGTCCAACCTCTTGGATATACTAGAAGAAAAGCTGATGATCAGGCAGCTAAAAAAGTATTTCATAAGGAGGAAATAGGATGAGTGACAATGGAAACAATTTTCCTGAGATTCCATTTGGAAACAGGGATGATGCGAATGGTATGGCGAGTCAAGCATTACGACAGTGGGCAGAGCGGTATTATGCCAAGATGGTGGAGGAAAAACAGGCAGAGGAAGAGCCATCCATGTTGGATCAATTATTAGACAAGGTGGGAGAATATGTGGATCAGGAAATAGAGCAGCTGCCAGCAGAGGAGCAGGAAGCTGCTGTGATGAAATTGGCGGAAACGGCAGATACCTTCGTGGATGCGATAGATAAAGCCTATACGGTCACGGAAAAGGCTTGTGATTCTATCATTGATTCCTTGGATGAATTGGAAAAATGGATCGATAAGTGGTAACTGGTTGTTAGGTGCAAACAATGAACAATAATATATGCATCGGTGTATACTACATACCAGGGAAACTCTGATGAAATCTGACAACGATTTAATCAGTGTTTCCCTAATCGGAGGTGGTGATTTCTTTGAAAAAACGATGGCTTGCTGACGGTATACTGGCGAGCTCTGTGGTTCTTACCTTAGGGGCAGCTCCGTTTCAGGGGGAGAGTCCGTGGCTCGCAGGGTTGTTTCATATGTCTTTTGCGGCGGCGGTGGGCGGTTTTGCGGACTGGTTCGGCGTGACGTCTTTATTTCGGAGGCCTCTTGGGATTTCCTGGCGAACGGATTTGATCGCGAAGAATCGGGAAATGATCGTATCCATCGCGAAGGATATGGTGGTGAATGAGCTTCTGACCAGGGGACGGCTGTCGGAGATCCTGCGCCAGCATGTGCCTTCTGATGTGGTGGCTCACTGGCTGACAGTCCATAGGGATCTGACGGAGAAGCTGGCAGCGGATGTGATTCACATGGTGCTGACTGTATTTCCTGCGGAATCGTTATGGACGATGTCCAGTGAGGCGATCGAGAGAAAAGCGGCAGATATAGACTGGGCGGGGCATATGGCCCAGGTGATGGCGGCATTCCGCGATTATCCGAAGAAGGAGCTTTTGACGGAGGCCCTGGCGGCCGAGATGAAGGGCTTTCTGCAGGCTGAGGTGACGCAGGAAGAAATCCAGCGAGTCTATCTCTTGGCTTGGCGGAAATATAATGATAAGGGCTGGCTTCATTCCCTCTTCCGGGATGCGGTAGAGGATCGGGATGCAGAGATGGTAAAAAAAGTGCAGGAAAAGATGTTGTCCTTGTCAGAGGCTTTGACGGATCCGAAAAGTGAGCTTCGCCAAAAGATGGGAGAAGCCTATGATGCAATGATCGTCCAGCTAGAGACCAATGAGGTTTGGAAGCGGCAGGTCAATGGTGCTGCGCAGAAGTTGATTAGTCGCTTATTGTCTGGTAAAGGGCGGAATTGGTTCATTTCCTTGTGGCAGGAAAAGAAAGAGCCACTGGCGCATCGGTTGGCAAAGGCTTTACTTTCTTTGGTGGACGGACAGCTTTCTGCTCAGGAGAAGCGGCGGGATTTTGATGCCTTCTTCTTACGTCTGGTGCGGCCGCATGTGGGATGGATGCATCGCATGGCGGCGTCGGTGGTGGAGAAGGCTTTGGCTGGTTATGATGGCCGGACGATGGCGTCCTTGGCAGAAAAGTCCGTGTCTGAAGATGTGGCGGCCATTCGTATCAATGGTTCTCTGTGGGGAGCTTTCTTGGGAGCGGCCTTTTTTGCTGTATCACTCCTATGGAAAACACTGATGCAATAGTTGTCAGATTTTACTCTTGGATTTTTGGAAACACTGATTAAATCGTTGTCTGATTTCATTCTTGGATTTTTATACAGAGCAAGGAATCATCTGACGCGAATAGCGAGCTATTTAAGGAAGATGATGACGAAGCTATGTATAAAAGTCCATATGAAATCCGACTCTGCGATTTAATCAGCGTTTCCGTTTATGCATACTGACAACCATCAATCATCAACCGTAATATAAGGAGGCGTAGAAATGAAACGATATAAAACGGCCAATGGGATTTGTTTCTTTTCACTGCTTTTTCTGCTATTTTCTCTTTGGCTCAAAGAGGGAAGTCCCTGGCAGGGCACGTATTGGGCAGACCTGGTTTATTTCATGGCCCAGTCCTGCTGTATCGGATGTGCAGCAGATTTCATTGCCGTAGAGGCACTCTTTCGGAAACATTTTCTCCCTATCAAGCCGCTCGTTCCAGCCAACCGGGATCGGATTATTCAAAAAGTGGTAGAAATGAATCAGAGCCTTTTGAGCCCGAAGAATTTGCTGGCAAAGATATCCCGTCTTTCCTTGATGGATTTATGTCTTCCATGGCTTATCAGTCACAGAGAATCTATTTCTCAAACATTGGCAGCGAAGGGAGCCACCTATGCAGTAGAATTTTTGTCTAGCCATAGAGAAGACATAGCCACTTGGGGACGGAGTGAATCGCAGAAATGGCTGCCTGTTTTTATTTCTTTCGCGCAAGGGCGGTTACAGCAGGAGATGAATCGGGAAAAATGGCTTCTTCGTCTTTTGGAGGAGGGAAAACGGAAAATAGAGGAACCATCCCTTCGACACAAACTGGCAGAGCAGATGAGAAAGGCAGGCGACCGGGAAGAGAAAGGCTTCTTGGGATCTATCGGCTATACGCTCGGGAAATGGTTTGGCGCGATCGATTATGACCAGTTGGCTGAGGCGGCATTGGATGCTTTAGCCGAAGAAATGGAAGCATGGAAAAGGGAGGACAATCCGTTTCATCAGGAGCTTTTGTCACAGTGGGATCTTCTGATCGCTCGTTTCCTGCAAGAACCGGCTACGTTGGAGGCGCTGCAGGAATTTGGGCGGGGTCTCTTCGCGTCCTTCCCTTTGGAAAAACGGATCGACGAGGGGATTTCTGATTTTCAGCACCATTGGGGTGTGCCAGTTTTGGCAGAAAAATTGAAACCAGCTATAGAGCAAAGTATTTCTTTTACAGAAGACTCAGGATTTAGACAGAAGCTGGACACTATCGGAAGAGATCTGATCGCAGAGATCATCACCTATGAGCATGGTTTCTTATCATGGTCCATGATAGAAGTCCTGGAAAGCTTTCGGGAAGAGGAACTGAATGAATTCATCGAGTCGAAAGTGCATCATGAGCTGGAAGGTATTCGTATCAACGGGGCTATCGTGGGATTGGCGGCTGGGCTGCTTTTCTATGGCTTCCTGACACTGGCATGGATCCCGCTTGTGGGAGGCTTGTTTTCTTAAGGGTCCCATTGCCATTTCCTTCCAATCGCGGTATGATAGATGCATAAAAATAAAAGGAAGCACCGAGGCTTCAAAGTATCAGGCATTGCCCTGATGCTTTTGGCGCGGTGCTTTTCATTTCTGCCAACGGCAGAAAAGAATGGGAGGAATACAAATGCCGGTTTCTTACATGGAAATCAATCTGAATGCGCTTCGTCACAATCTCAAGGTCATCCGCGCGCATCTGCCGAAGGAAGTGAATGTGCTCGCTGTCGTGAAGGCGAATGCCTATGGACATGGCGCGAAGGAAACGCTGCGCATCGCCCTCGAGGAAGGCTACGTCGCTGCTGCTGTTGCCCGTGTGGAAGAAGGAGCGGAGCTGCGCGACGCCGGATTCACCTGCCCGATCTATGTACTGGGACTGCCGCTGCCGGAGGATATGCCTATCGGTGTGAATAAAGACCTCATCATGCCGATCGATGATACCGTCGATCTTGACGCCATGGAAGCCATCGCGGCTGTTTCGAAGAAAACGATCGAAGTCATGCTGCCGATCGATACGGGCATGAACCGCATCGGAACTCATCCGGAGGACGTACCTGCGCTCCTCAAAAAGCTCGAAGCCTATCCGCACATCCATGCACATGGCACCTTCACCCATATGGCGACAGCGGACCACAAGGAGAAGGATGCCGCACTGAAGCAGCTCGACCGCTTCGATGAAGCGATCTCCTACATGCCGGTCGATGAAAACTTCGTGATCTCCTCCGCTAACAGTGCCGGTGTCATTGATATCCCGAGAAGCTGGCATAACCTTGCCCGCCCGGGCATTATCATCTATGGGCCGCAGCCATCGGATGTCATGACGAACAAGCTCGACCTCAAGTATGCGATGAGCGTCGTGAGCCATGTCACCCATGTCCAGGTCCTGCATAAGGGCGAAGCCATCGGCTACGGCGGTACCTATGTCGCCAAAGAGGACATGAAGACTGCGACTGTCCCGATCGGTTATGCGGACGGCTGGCACAGAAGCCTTTCCAATAAGGGCGTCGTCCTCATCAATGGCAAGCGTTGCCCGATCGTCGGCCGCATCTGCATGGATCAGTTCATGGTCGCTTGCGATGACGAAGTCCGTCCGGGCGATGAAGTCGTCCTCATGGGCAAGCAGGGAGAGGAAGAAATCACTGTCGATGAAGTGTCTGCTACGGCTGAGACCATCCCGCATGAAATCATGTGCGACCTGAAGCGCATCCCGAGAGTATTTGTAGAAAAATAGTTTTGAAGGATCCGGCACTGGAGGAGAGCGGGATCTGGTTCGTATCCTCCTGTCGGGCAAAAGCGAGACATCTTTTCCCCTTTCTTATTTTCTCTCCATATGCTATAATAACGCTTGTTAAGCGTCTATAGCTCAGTGGATAGAGCACTGGTCTCCGGAACCAGGTGTCGAGAGTTCGAATCCCTCTAGACGCACCAGAATTTCTCCGATCATATCGGACAAAATATAATTCGTCCAGTTACACCCATGAAGGTGGGGTAATACATGGGGAATCGACCTTTGAGGAGGTCAGAAAGCCGAGGCGGTATGCCCCGGCTTTTTATCATGCCTTTTTCTTTGTTTTAGCAGCAAATCCCTGATCACAGTCCGATGGCTCGTCATCGTATATTTCCTTGGCTATGGTGGTTCCAAACCGTCTCTTTCTACTGTATTCTCCATGGTAAACATGCTATAATAATAAGACGTTTCATTTGAATACATCGGACAGAGACAGGGGCTGCGCTTCAGGATGCGCCGCGGATTTTCGCTGTATCTCACAGGTCTTTGACCGTGGGGAGCTCTGTACCGGCCTTTATATATCGTGAGGGTTTACCATGAAAATGTTTCGAGGACTATCGAACTGGATCGGTATGGACATGGGCTCGTCCCAAGTCCGTATCTACCGGGAGAATAAAGTGATCCTTGCTGAAGCGAGTACGGTCGCGGTGGATAACATCGACGGCCATGTACTGGGCTTTGGCACGGAGGCGCTCATTCATTACCACAAGGCGCCGGAGAATATTTCTCTGGAGTGGCCGGTACAGAATGGCGTCATCGCTGATTATGATATGACGAAGGCGATGCTTCGTTTTTTTATCCGCAAATCGCTTCATCATGCGGTGTCGCGTCCGACGGTGATGATCTCCATTCCGGGCGAGACGAGCTCGGTCACGCGGCATGCGCTGGTGGATGCTTTGATCCACGCCGGCGCGCAGCATGTGTACCTTCTTCCTTCGCCGGCAGCTGCGGCTATCGGGGCGGGGAAGGATATGCTGGCACCGTCTGTGATCTTTTCTCTTGTCATCGGGCGTGATGTCGCTGATGCGGGGCTTTACAGCTGCGGAGGGATCGTCATGCAGGAGGGGATCCCTTTCGGCGGGCATCATATCGATAAGGGGATCTGCCAGTATCTGCAGGAAAAGTATCAGATCATGATCGGGCTGGATCAGGCGGAGAAGCTGAAGAGTGAAGTGATCTCTCTCAAAGCGGCGGATGGGCAGGCGACATTCACTATCCGCGGGCGCAGGATCCGTGATGGCGTGGAAGTGGTGGTGGAGCTTTCCACGGAGGAATTAAGACCTGTGATGCAGCGTATCCTGCAGCCTGTTCTGAAGCTCATCCGCCGTGTCCTTCGCGAGGCGAAACCGGAGATGGCGGGCGATCTTCTGAAGAATGGTCTGCTTCTTTCCGGCGGCAGTGCGCTTTTAGACGGGCTGAAGGACTGGCTCGCCGGAGAGCTTCATATGCCGGTCTTCGTATCGGCTCTGCCGGGGGAGGTATTGGCTATGGGCTGTTATCAGGCTCTTGGCATGTATAAGGATCTGCCGTTTCTCATCGAGAACGGTGAAAAATATTACGGAGGCGCTTGATCGTGATTTTCTTTGGCAGAAAAAAGATGGCCGCCGCGGTCGCCCTCTTTGTTTTCATGGGCGCATGCGGCTGGTTCTGGCGGCATAGGGAGTACATCCCTTTCATTTCGCAGCCGCTCTCTATCGGTGCAGCTCCTTTCAATTATACCGCGAGCAGGACGGCGCTTTCTTTCACACAGGGGCTTGACTTACTTTCGGGCGCGTGGGGGAACTGGAACGAGCTGGATGCGCTCCGGAAGGAAAATGAAAGTCTTCGCGCGGAGCAGGCTCAGTACAGCGAGATCCTTGCGGAGAATATCCGACTGAAGAGTCTTCTTTCGTTCAAGCAGGGCTATAAACAGTACCACCTGACGGGAGCTTCTGTCATCACCCGCGACTACGGGGGATGGACACAGACACTGGTCGTGGACCGCGGCAGTGACAGCGGTATCCAGAAGTATATGCCTGTCATTGTCCCGACGGGTCTTGTGGGCTTTGTGAGTGAAGTGTATGAGAATTCCGCACGTGTGCAGCTCCTTCTGGATCCGCGTACATCGGTGGGCGGTATCGTTGCGCGTCCGGCTTCGCGCGTGGTGGCGATGGTTTCCGGAAACAGCAGTGAGCCGGGTAAGCTCTCTTTCGTGAATCTGCCGCGTGAGGCTGATGTCATCAAGGGGGATACCATCGTGGCATCCGGCTATGGCGGGGTGTATCCGAAGGGGATGGTCATCGGTACCGTCGAGCAGGTGGATGTAGACTCCATCGGCGGCACGCAGGTGGCACGCATTGTTCCGGCGGCTGATTTCTCTCATCTGGAAGAGGTCTTCATCATCACGGACCATATCCAGAGGGCGACGCCAGAGAGTATCCTGGTGAAGCCGCCGAAGAAGGAACCGCCGATGAATCCCAATAAACATCAGGCAGGTGAGAAGGAATGAGTGGCTATGCACTGGCTTTTTTGAGCTTTCTCGTTTTTCTTGTGCAGTCCTCGGTGATGCCATTCTTTTTCTCTGGGCTGCATCAGCCGGATCTGTGGCTGGTCGTCATCGTCCTTGCGACATTGATCTTTGACAACAAGACGGCGATGACGCTTGCGCTCGTGGGCGGGCTCCTTACGGATCTTGTGACGGGAAATCTTTTCGGACTGCACCTCCTGCCATACCTGGCGATCGCAGCGCTGTATCTCGCTTTGGGCAGGAAGCGCTACAACCGTCACTGGTATATTTCGCTTTTTGCGATGACGCTGGCCTCGCTCCTTTATGCACTGCTGTCATGGCTGGTGCTTTTGGCAGCCGGCAGCCATGTTTTCTCGATTTCTTATATCCTGTACTTTGTGATGAGCACCACCTTCATGAATGGAGCAGCCGTGCTCTTTCTTCACAGGCCGCTATGGGCCATGAAACGGGAGGGAGAACCGAAGTGGTGAATAAGCATGTGCCCTCGATTCTCAGTGGGCTTTTGAAAAATACTGAGGAGTCCCGCTATGCGCGTATGATCTATGCGGCGATCTTCCTCCTGCTCGTCCTGGGACTGCGTCTTTTCTATATGCAGGTCATTCAGGGCGGGTATTATAAAGAAGAAGCGGATGGGAACCGCATCCGCTACCTTCCCATGCAGGCGATGCGTGGTGTCATGTATGACCGGAATGGCTTGATCCTTGCGGGATCGCGCTCGGCATACAGCGTCGTCATGCCGGTCGATCGCAAGGGGAATACGCTGTCGGATGAGGCGCTCAGCCGCCTGTCGCAGCTTCTTCATGTGCCGACTGCCGATATCAAGAAAAAGATCGAAGACAATAAGCTGGCCTTCGGAGCGATCTATCTGGCAAACGATGTCGGCATCGATGTCGCGACGCAGATCGAAGAGAAGAAGGATGAATTCCCCGGCATCGAAATAGAAGTGAATCCGCTGCGCGTGTATCCGCTGGGCAATGCAGGGGCGCAGGTCCTTGGCTATGTCGGCGAAGCGGGGCCGGATGACAGGGACGCGGAAGGAAATCCGTACAAGACCACGACACTGATCGGTCGTGCGGGCCTTGAGCGCCGCTATAACAATTATCTCGAAGGCAAGAATGGCTCGAAGACGGTCGAGGTCAATGCATCGGGTCAGCCTGTCCGCTATGTGGGCGGTACGCCGTCTGTCACGGGGAACAGTGTGCGTCTGACGCTGGATGCGAATCTGCAGAAAGCGGCAGAGGACGCGATGGAAGCACAGGTGAAGACGCTCGTCCATGGCGGTGTCATGCCGACGGGGGCTTCCGCGGTGGCTGTCGATCCGAATAGCGGAGCGATCCTCGCAATGGCTAGCTGGCCGAGCTATGATCCGAACCGCTTCAGCAAGGGGATCTCTTCGAAAGACTGGAATGAGATCGTCAATAATAAGAATCATCCGATGCAGAACCGCACGATCCAGTCGATGTATCCGCCCGGATCGCTCTTCAAAGTCATCACGGGTGCGGCAGCACTCGAAGCGAAGGTGACGACACCGGAGGAACGCATTTTTGATAACGGCAAGCACTGGCTCGTCGATAAGAGAAACTCTGAGGGCGAAGCTTTCGGATGGATCAATTTCTATGAAGCGATCGAAAAGTCGGACAATGTCTATTTCTATGAAATGGGACGCCGTGCAGGCATCGACCGCATCTCCCGTATGGCGGAGGAATTCGGTCTGGGAAAAACGACAGGCATCGACCTTGCCGGTGAATCGGACGGCAATGTCGCAAGCGAAGCCTACAAGATGAAAGTCTTCAAGCAGGACTGGTACCTCGGGGAGACGATGGATGCCGCGATCGGGCAGAGCTTCACGCTGACGACGCCGCTGCAGATGGCGATGGTATACTCGGCGATCGCCAATGGCGGCTTCCGCTACCCGCCATACCTTGTGAACCGCATCGATCAGCTGGATGGGACACCGCTCAAGATCTTCTCACCGGAGAAGGTGGGGACGCTTCCGGTATCTAAGGATACACTTGATGCGATCCACAAAGGACTTCGGATGGTCATGAGCAAGAATGGGACAGGCGGACAGATCTTCGAACATTATCCGATCTCGATCGCCGGTAAGTCTGGTACGGCGGAAACGAATGGTCTCGATAACGGCTGGTTCGTGGCATATGCGCCTTTCGACAAGCCGGAGGTCGTGATCCTGTGCATGTTCGAGCACAGCGGCTTCGGCTCGGAGTCCGCGGCACCGGTCGTCAAGAAGATGATGGATGCCTATTTCCATATCGGAGATTATTCGACGGCAAAGCTGAAGGCAGCGGATGAGGCAAAGGCAGGAGGCAAAAAGAATGGCTGAGATCGTATCCTTTGCTTCCGGTAAGGGCGGCGTGGGGAAGACGCTCCTTACTGCTGCTCTGGGGATCTTCCTCTCCCGGAAGGGGAAGAAGGTGCTCCTCATCGATGGGGATATGGGCATGAGAAATATGGATCTCGTGCTGGGGCTGGAAAATGAGTGCTTCTATCATGTGATGGATCTGGCGGAAGGCCGCTGCTTTGCGAAGGATGTCATCCTGGAAGTGAATGATCATTTGGATTTTCTGCCGGCGGCGCAGAATGATACATGGGAGACCGTCTTTCCTGCGGCGATGGATACCGTGCTCGAAGACGTGGAGGACAAGTATGACTACATCCTTCTCGACTGTCCGGCGGGGCGGGGAGAGGGCATCCGCTTTGCGGAGCATCTCTCAGATCATATGTTCCTTGTCGTGGCGCCGTCCTGGGCCTCGAAGCGGAATGCAGAGCGTCTCATGACGGGACCGCGCAAGCGGTACATGACCTATGTGCTGAACCAGTTCTCCCTCTCGGGGGATACGCAGATCTCCTTGACGGATATGCTAGAGACGCTCGATGAAGAGTCCGTCTCTGCCATCATCCCGTATACGGAGGAGGCAGACCGTCTCGCGCATCAGGGAGAGCTTTCGGATTTTTCCGAAAAAGGGGCGCTCGGAGAAGCACTCGCTCTTTTCTGGAAATCGTACAAAGAAGAGAAACAGATCCCGCTTCCGCGCTGGAAGAAGCTGCTCCGGAAAGCAGAGGCGGAGAATGAGCGGGAGAAGGCACCTGTGAAGACGGCGCCGGCCGGCCTTTCCTGGCACTCCGGCAGCCGCTCGTATAAATGGCAGAGGAGGAGATAGCAGAATGAATCTCATTCGGTATTGGCGGCGCATCGACAGCACGCTGCTGATGGCTGTCCTGGGCCTTGCCGTCATCTGTCTTCTGATCATTGCGAGCGCCACCCATGCGAATATGGATGGACAGCCGGGGCAGTATGACTTCGTCATGAAGCAGGGGGTCTTCCTGGTCGGCGGTCTTATCATCGCGGGGGGCTCGCTCTATTTTGACTACAGGAAACTCTATCGCTTCGTACCCATCCTCTATGGGATCAATGCGATCCTGCTTCTGGTCGTCAAATTCGCCGGAACGAGTGCGCTTGGGGCGCAGCGCTGGATCCAGATCGGCCCTTTCACGCTGCAGCCTTCGGAATTTGCGAAAATCATCATGATCATCTGTCTGGCAAGGCTCATGGCGAATGACAAATCCGGCTTCCAGACATGGAAGAGTCTTCTGCCTGTCGCAGGGATGATGGCACTTCCGACACTTTTGATCTTCATCCAGCCGGACCTTGGTACGAGCCTTGTCTTCGCGGCCATCACCTTCGGCATGCTTTATATTTCCGGACTCAAGATGCAGCTTGTGAAACGCGCCTTTCTTGCGTTCGTCGTAGTCTTCCCGCTCATCTGGTTCTTCGTGCTGCACAGCTACCAGAAGATGCGTATCCTCGTCCTTTTCAATCCGGACGTCGATCCGTATGGCTCCGGTTACCATGTCATCCAGTCGAAGATTTCCATCGGCAGCGGCGGTTTCATCGGGCAGGGTCTTTTCGAAGGCACGCAGAGCCAGCTGAATTTCCTCCCGGAAAATCATACTGACTTCATCTTCTCCGTCATTGGGGAAGAGCTGGGCTTCGTCGGAGCCATTTTCGTTCTCTTTTTATTCTTCGTTCTTTTATACAGGACACTTATGATTTCCCGCTCTTCGGGGGATGCCTTCGGCAGCTTGCTCGCCTGTGGGATCTTTTCCATGTGGCTCTTCCAGATCTTCATCAATGTCGGCATGACCCTCGGCATTATGCCTGTCACCGGCATCCCGCTGCCTTTCATGAGCTACGGCGGCTCGGCTCTCCTCATGAATCTTCTCTGCGTCGGGCTTTTGATGAATATCTATTTAAGAAGGAAGAAATTGATGTTTGATTGACTGGGGACTAAGAGACTAGGAGACATCAGACTTCCGTATCGTCATTTCGAGCGAAGCGAGAAATCTTTGTCATTCGCGGCTCAGTGGT
>OLNZ01000898.1_pt1 | contig 24960 bp, 21 predicted proteins | sample 1672981 | NCBI WGS metagenome assembly OLNZ01 (sample SAMEA3136743, study PRJEB25190) | human gut metagenome | biome: human gut; feature: human-associated habitat; material: faeces | place: Austria | collected 2013 | reverse complement strand
ATATCTTAATATCCAGTGCGAAGTTCCAGTTTGATATGTATTCGGTATCGAGCCTTACCACTTCCTCAAAGTCCGTAATATCGCTTCGACCGCTTACCTGCCACATGCCGGTAATACCTGGCTTAATGGCGATTCTTGCCCTGTGATGGAGTTCATACTGCTGGTGCTCATAGGCGGTAATATGATAAAAGAAAGCTTCTCAAAGGAAGAGGAGCACACAGACGCTTCATTTGCCTTTAAGACAATGCTTCTGATGGCAATTGCAACGAGTATAGATGCTCTTGCCGTAGGTGTCACATTTGGACTGCTGCCTGATGTAAACATCATAGCAGCCATAACGCTCATAGGTTCTACAACCTTTATCCTTTCGGGGATAGGCCTCAAAGTCGGAAATGTATTCGGACTCAGATACAAATCAAAGGCAGAGCTTGCCGGAGGAATTATTCTCATACTGATAGGAATAAAAATACTTCTGGAGCATCTGGGAGTAATATCGTTTTAAAACAATGCTGCCGCACAATTCGCTGTGCGGCAGTTTGACGGTTTTTGACTATTTACAGAGTCCCTCAAGAAACAGAGGCAGCATGCTTGCGGAGTACTGACACAGCGAGTAGTTGCCGCTGGATATGCACCAGTCGTACATGAGTCCCCTCTCAAACATGGCGTATGCCTTGACTATATCATTGATTGACAGCTCGTCTTTGAATATACCCTGCTGCTGTCCCTCGGCGGTTACCTGTCTGAGCATTTTGTAATAGGTTCTGTTGGTATTGAGCAGATGACGCTCCCCGCTGGTTATGAGCTGGGTCGAAAACAGCCTGCTGAGCAGATCTACGGAAACTGTGTTTTCTATCATAAGAAACAGCTCCTGGTTCATAAATATCAGCTTGTCTACAGGAGAAAGCTCCGGGTCCATTGTTTCCGTAAGCTCATCATATTTCTCGTCAAACAGATAGGACAGAGATGCAAGCAGCGCGTCCTTGCCCTCAAAATAGTGATAAAAAGAGCCTCTTGAGGTGCCGGAGGCCTCTACGATTTCCTCTACGGTGGTATCATCGTAGCCCTGCTGATAAAACAGCTGCCACGCTGCAGATACAATTTTTCCCTTGGTGTTTCTTGAGTTTTTTTTCATAATCTCTCCGTTTTTATTAAAAAAATTTTTATTTATATTTTCGTATTCATTATTGTATAGAATGTATTCTACCATATAAATGCTGTAATTTCAATATATGATGTGAAAATACATTTTGCATATATGGAATAATGTACAGAATTCGTTCTGTGTTTCGTTCTAGTTTTAAATGTGTTACAATAGCCAAGTCAGAAAGAAAGAGGTGTATTATGGGTTTTAAACTTGCTAAATACATAGAGCCGGATTTTACACAAAAGAAATTTGCAGAGGCACCTGATGCAAAGCTGATGGTTGCACCGCATGCCAAGGCGGCGCCAAAGGGCTTTCACGCAAATTCTATTTTTCCGGAATATTTTAAGATAGACGGCAAATGGCATCTTGCCAAGGACAGCCGAATGGACGCAGTCCCCGTATGGGACGGTGAGGAAATAAGGATTGTCGAATTTAGAAATATCAAAGAAGGCGATATGATAGTAACCGGCAGAACAGAAGATGCCAGCGAGGGAATTTATGTCCACGCAGACTGCTGGGAAAAAGAAGGCGAGGATGTAAAGAACACTTTCAGTTTTCGCCAGAGCAGAAGCAGAGAGACATCTTTCACACAGGATTACAAAGATCTGATCGAGCTTCTGAAATACGAAAAAGCAAACAACGGTTATGTAGTATGGGTACTGGGCCCGGCCTGCAGCTTTGATGTTGAAGCCAGACGGGTAATGGGAGAGCTTATAGCGCAGGGCTACTGCCAGGCGCTTCTTGCAGGAAATGCTCTTGCTACTCATGACCTTGAGGGCGCTTATCTCGGGACAGCGCTGGGCTGCGACATAGTCAATCAGAGAGAGCATTTCAACGGTCACTACAACCATCTCGATACAATTAATGCCATCAATACATATGAGTCAATCCCGGCCTTCATAGAAGGCGAGGGCATAGACAGCGGAATTATATACAACTGTGTTAAACACAATGTACCGTTTGTGCTCAACGGCTCAATCAGAGATGACGGCCCTCTCCCCGAGGTGTTTGAACATACATATATCGGACAGGACACAATACGCTCACACGTCAGAAAAGCAACTACAGTAATAGGTATGGCAACAGTGCTTCATACCATAGCGGCAGGAAATATGACGCCGACTTACAGAGTGCTTGAAGACGGCACAATTAGACCGCTGTACTTCTATATGGTTGATACCTCTGAATTTGCGGCAAACAAGCTGGGAGACAGAGGAAGCCTTGCAGCCAAGGGCATTGTGACCAATGTACAGGACTTTATGAGAAACTTAAGTATAGGATTGAATATTTAGAAGGAGAATTATATGAACGGAGAAATTTTAGCATTTGCCTTATATTTCGTAATGATAATCGGAATAGGCATATACTTCTTTGTAAAGGGCAAGGAAAGTGACAACGAAAGAGACTACTTCCTGGGCGGAAGAGCAATGGGACCATGGGTTACTGCAATGTCAGCGCAGGCATCGGATATGTCAGCATGGCTTCTTATGGGACTGCCCGGAAGTATTATGGCATTCGGTTTCGGCCAGATGTGGATAGGAATAGGCCTTGCGCTGGGTACTGCGGCAAACTGGATTTTCGTAGCAAAAAGACTCAGGAAATTCTCAAAGGTTGCAGGTGATGCAATTACAATTCCTCAGTATCTGAGCAACAGATTTATGGCAAAGAGCCACACACTGCAGATTATATGCGCGATAATATTCTTTGTATGCTTCACACTTTATGTAGCATCGGGATTTGTTGCGGGAGCTTCAGTATTTACGACAATATTCCCTGCCCTGAGCAACAGAGCGGCAATGATAATATTTGCAGTTGCAATGCTTATCTGCACATCACTTGGCGGATTCAAGGCTGTATGCTGGACTGACTTCATACAGGGACTTCTTATGGTAGTAGCGCTTCTTGCAGTTCCTATTGTAATTGTTGCAACAAAGAATATGGATACAGCGGCATTAGATGTTGTTTACTCATACACAGATGCAGTAAGCGGACAGTCTGTTGAATGTTCATTCGGTTCAGGCGTATTCAGCGCATCATGGAAGGAAATCATATCAGGTCTTGCATGGGGTCTTGGATACTTCGGAATGCCTCACATTCTTGTAAGATTTATGTCAATAGAAAAACCTTCAATGATTAAAAAGAGCGCTACAGTAGCTATCATATGGGTAGTATTTGCACTTCTTGCAACCTGCCTTGTAGCATACTTCGGAAGAATGTTCCTTGCAGAAGAGCTTCTTACAGTAGGCGCGCAGAAAATGGTGTTTGTAACCTTTGCAAGAAAGCTGTTCCCGGCATTTATAGCAGGAATACTGCTGGCAGCTATAATGGCGGCATCAATGTCAACAGCAGACTCACAGCTTCTGGTAGCCTCAAGCTCATTTACATCAGACATATACAAGCCTATCTTCAGAAAGAATGCAAGCGACAGGGAAATCCTGTGGATAGGCGGAATAATCGTATTTATCGTATGCGTTATCGCATTCATCATAGCTTCAAGCAAGGGAGAAGGTGCGCAGGCGATTATGAACCTGGTAGAAAACGCATGGGCAGGCTTCGGTTCATCATTCGGACCTGTAATACTTCTGTCGGTATTCTGGAGAAGACTTACCTACAAGGGCGCAGTTGCAGGCGTTGTAGGCGGAGCTGTAACAGATGTGCTGTGGTACATATTCCTTTCAGGCTCAACAGGAATATATGAACTGTTCCCTGGATTTATTGTAGGACTTATCTGTGCTGTTGTTGCATCACTTGCAGACAAAGAGCCTCACAAGGACATCGAAGAGCTGTTTGACAAGGCTATGAACCCTGAAATGAACGAATAATATATCGGTGACAAAAAGGCGGTCGGGTAATTCGGCCGCCTGTTATATTGAGCGAACGGATTTAAAATGAAAGCATAATTTGTTTTCATTCCGTTCTTTTTTTGGTATAATATCTGCATATAATTATATACTTGAGAAATCAAAAGGGAGATATTATGAAATTAAAAGTATTTTTCAAAAGATACATACTGGTAACATTCATTATCTGTATAGCGGTATTTATGATACTGTCTATCACAGGCTACTATGTATGCGGCAAAAATATAGATATAGCAAATAATCTGATAGGTGCGTTTATGGATATGGCAGATGACAGCGGACTTATTAAAGACGACGGTCAGATATCGGTTGTAGCTCTGTTTTTAAATAATCTCAGAGCAACAGGCATGGCTGTTGTCCTCGGCATTGTGCCGTTCTTTTTCCTGCCTGCAATAGTGCTTTTATCAAACGGAGCGATAATGGGTTCGGCCTTTGCGGTTATAGGGCAGCACAGCGACAACCTGCTGGCATATTTTATAGGAGGCATACTGCCTCACGGGATTTTTGAAATCCCTGCAATATGCCTCGGTATCTCAATGGGTATAATTGTCTGCCTGTTCATATGCCAGAAGATATTAGACAAGGGAAAGCTGTCCCATATCCGAGCAGGGGAGTTTTTCAAAAACATCGGCAAGCTGTTTCTGTTTGTCGCAGTGCCGCTTCTTATGATTGCCGCTGTAGTCGAAACATATATAACCCCTGTTATAGTGAATGCATTAATTTAACCACTGCGAAATCAGTTCGTCTGTTTTTTCCAGAGGTATGCGGCTGTAGTAGAATATGAGGGTGTTTTTGCCTGAAAGCTGCACATCAAGGCCCATTTCGGCTGCCTTTGCGCACAGGGCTTCTGCCGCAGATGCAGAGTCTGTTTCAAGTATTATATTTATTCCCGAGGAAGTATTGACTGCCCTTACACTGTCACTGCCGCAGGCGCTGATAGCTGTAAGGGTTTTCTGCAGCTTATGGGAATAAAGGCTTCGCAGCTTCTTTATATTTGTCTGGTACATGCCGTTCTCCATAAAAAGAGATAGTGTAAGCTGCTCCGCCTTGGAGCAGGTCTGGGTATAGTTTGATTTTATCTTCTGGAATATATCCGCCATTTTGTCAGGCAGTATCATATAGCTTATCTTTATTGACGGAAACAGCGTTGATGAAAACGAGCCCAGATAGACAACGCATCTGCCGCCGTCTATACCTTGCATTGCAGGTACGGGGCGACCGAAATAGCGCAGTTCGCTGTCATAGTCGTCCTCAATGATTATGCTGTCGTTTTTGTAGGCCCATTCAAGAAGCTCGCGGCGCCTGCCTATAGGCATTACGGCTCCTGTAGGGAACTGGTTTGACGGACTCACATATGCGACAGAGCGGATATTGTCGGGAAGCTTTTCGATGCATATTCCGTCGGCTTTTACGGGGACAGGCGTGATTACAAAGCCGTTGTCCTTAAATATGTTTCGTACAGGTATATAGCCGGGCTCCTCCATGGCGGCGTGACTTATACCCATCTCATTTAGTATACGGGTAAGCTGAATTGTTATCTGCTGGGTGCCGGCGCCTATTACAATCTGCTCCGGACTGCATATTACCCCTCTTGCGTTGAATACATATCTGGATATTTCATACCTGAGCGGAGCTTCGCCCTGCGGGTCACCCTCAAACATGAGAAGATGCGAGTATTCGGTAAAAATCCTGTTGGAGCATTTTTTCCATTTGTTGAAATCAAAACAGGAAACATCATATATGTGGTTTCCCGGTATGTCAACCGGAGCTTCATATGCGAAAATCGTTTTGTCGGCATCTGCTGACGGGATTTTGCCTATATCCTTGATATAGTAGCCGGAATGGGGGCGGGGTTCTATATACCCTTCAACTGCCAGCTGATTGTAGCTTTGAGATACCGTTGTAATGCTGATGCCAAGACTTTCGGCAAGGGAGCGCAGTGACGGCAGACGCTCTCCGCAGAGCATATTGCCTGTCAGAATATCTGATTTGATATAGTCGTAAAGCTGAAGATATATTGGCCTTGTTGATTTAAGGTCAAAATCGGGAATGATAGCTTTCATACATAACTCCTCTGTATATCTATTCTGTTAAAAAAAGAAATAACAATGTGGTTAAATGATAGCCCAAACTGCTGAAAAAGTCAAATTGTATATATAAAAATAATGGAGTCTGCATATTTAAATATACACAATTATACGTTAATATATACATAGGATTATGATAAAGGAGATTTGCAAATGACAACGGCAGAAAAAACAAATAAGCTGGTAATGACGGCGCTTATGATGTGTATGATTATAGTTCTTACAATGTTTGTAAAGATACCTATCCCTTTGACTCAAGGGTATGTTCATCTCGGCGATGCAATGATATTTATTTCAGTTATGCTGCTAGGCTGGAAATACGGCGCGGCGGCAACTGCGGTAGGCTCGGCAATGGCGGATATATTCTGCGGAGTTGCAATGTGGGCACCGTGGACACTGGTTATCAAATTTATAATGGCGATGATTATGGGCCTTATACTTGATAGAGGCGGCGAGCATATATCAGTTATCAGACAGATTATAGCTATGGCGGCAGGCGGAGTGTTTATGGTTGCAGGATATTTTGCTGCAGAGGGTATAATGTACGGCAACTGGGCAGCGGCTGCGCTAGGAATACCTTGGAATATAGGGCAGTTTGTTGTAGGTATGATTATAGCGGTGGCACTATCTGCAGCACTATGCAGAACACAAGCAGGCAGGCTGTTTGTATACAGACTTGCACCAAAAAAGAAAGACTGAATGAATCTCAGGAGTATATAATAATCTGAATAATGAGGAGTCTGCAATTGCAGGCTCTTTTGTTGTTCGGCAAACAAAACCTGATATATGACAAGTTTTCGATGATATAGAAAACTCAATGTATTTTGAGGGGCGCTGTTAATGAGCGCCGGCAGCAACTAAAGACGTACCAGCAGCGAGTTCCTGAAAATATACAGAATTAAATCATTTGACATGAACAGATTCGCCTGCGCCGCAAATCAATTCAACAAGGCAGTATTCAACAGCGACTAATTCATGGTTCCTTTTCTTCATCTTTGTCGTAAAGCCTTTCAGAACTTTGTAATATGTGATTAAGCATCTGAATGATATACGGAAATTGCAGGAGTGACAGGCTGTTTTCGAAAAAACTTCGCAATTATTTCATTATTGAAACAAAATGGTTTCAATAATGAAACGGAACGGACGAAAAAATCTGATATTTTCGCAAAATTATGAAAAGTTTTCAAATGTGAAACTTTAAAGAAAGAAAGCATAGGCAAAGAAAGCTGTAAGCATTGAAATTTCAATGACAACTGATGTTTTCTCAAGCTGGCACGTTTCTTGCTAGTATATGTTGAGTAAGAGGGAAAGTTATTAAGAAAATAGAAAGGGAAGAAAAGATTATGAAGATTGCTATGAAAAAGATATCAAGATTTCTTTTTGTCGGTGCGGTTATTTTTCTGGTGACATATTATCTTACAGATGTAAAGGATGAAAAACTGCTGATTGCAGGACTTGCATTTTTAGGTGGAGCTATTTTGTCTGTTATAATAACTAATATTATAAAGAAAAGAGAAAAAACAAAAATAAGAATAAGAATATAACTGTCCGGATTTGAGCTGAACTTTCTTTCTGCATTACGAAAAAGGGGGTGTTGATTAAAACACTAAGTTGTTGATTTTAAGAAAAAAAGAAAGGAGTGAGTTTTGTGAATAGTGGAAGAATGCCTGCAGGGAAAGTCTGGGGATTTGCAATGGGAACCTTGGGTGAGTATTTTGTATATTATCTTTTTTATACATATTTCTTATATTACCTCACAGATTATGTTCTTATTCCGGCCTCAGTGGCAGGAACTATAATGACAGTTGCAATGCTTTGGGATGCATTCACTGATCCTGTAGTGGGGTATATCAACGATATAAGTAAAAATCCAAAAGGCAGAAGGCGTCCTATGATGTTTGCAGTTTTTATCCCGTTTGCGATTACCTTTGCGCTGTGCTTTATCAGACCGGGTCTCGATGGTACCGCTTTATATCTCTATTACGGTATTGTCTGCCTTGCTTTCTGGTTGTGTTTTACGATGGAGCAGGTTCCGTTTTATGGACTTTTGCCTGAAATAACGAATGATGATCAGGACAGGATGAGACTTAGAGCAGCCATGGGGTTTATTGGAAACGCAGGAAATCTTGCGGTTTCAATAGTGCCGATCACATTATCTGCTGTGATTGCAATGGGCGTTAATGAAATGATGGCATGGTCAGTTGTAATGGGAATTCTGGGAGCGATAGGAACTTTGGGATTTGTAGTGTGCTGGCATACTACAAGAGGCATGGAAACTCCGCCTGACAAGGTTATCAGGCCGGAGGGAAACATCTTTAAAACCTATGGTAAAATCCTGACATTGAAAGGATACATTCCTGTAGTTGTTATTTATATTTTATGCACTATTGATTTATGTGTAATGTTTAACTCTATTCTTTATGTAGCGGACAGTAAGCTTGCGCTTCCTGCTCTTATGCAGTCGATAATTGTAGCGTGCTATACATTCTCCGGAGCACTGTTTGTTGTACTTGTTACTCCTATGAATAAAAAATGGGGTTCGTATAAATCGATTCAGATAGTAATGATAGCAGCTACCGTTTTGTTTGCGGTGTTTGGCCTTATAGGTCTTAATAGTGCAGTAATATTGATTCTGCATGGTCTTCTTACAGGCGGAACTTTTGCCCTTGCGACGGCATTTACCTATGGTCTGCTCTACCAGATTATCGACGTTGCATTCTTAAAGAGCAATGAGCAGTTAGAGGGATCTGTAATCAGTTTTGCAACTCTGGGGTACAAGATAGGCGCAGCGGCGGCGGCATCTATTACTGCAGGATTCTTAACAATTGTTGGGTATGATCCTGCGGCAGAATCCAAAGCAGAAGTTCTTGGACATATAGACTATATGCTTACAATGCTTCCGGCAGCGCTGTTGTTGATAAGCATTCTGGTATTAAAGTTTGCATATCCGTTAAGAGAGGATCTTTATAAGAAAATTCTGATTGAAAAGAACAAGAAACTGGCAGGAGAAACTTTCTCAGTTGAAGAAATTAAACATTTATTTTAAGGAAAAAGGATAGGAGGACACAGCTATGGCAGAAAAATATCAGATGTATATTGATGGTGAATGGTGCGACAGCAGTACCGGAGAAGTTATTGAAGTTATATCCCCGGTAACGGGTGAGCTGCTTGGAACTGTTCCAAAGGCATCACAGGAGGATGTTAACAGAGCAATTGAAGCGGCAGACAGAGTAAAAACTGAATTTAAGTTCTGGTCTGATGTTGAAAGAGGCGAGCTGGTTTGTAAAATAGCAGACGAACTTGAAAAGGAAACTGAGAAAATTGCACGTGATATGACTATGGAACAGGGTAAACCTTACCATACTGAATCGAGAGGTTATTGAATCAGCTGAAAATCTTAGAAATGCAAAAGAAGACCTGATTAGAATCAATGGTGAAATACTTTACTCAAAAGATCCTGACAGAAAGATTTTTACCAAAAGAGAACCTAATGGGGTTTATGGCGCAATTGATCCTTGGAACTTCCCTTTGGTAATGCCTGCAGAGCATATTGCTCCGGTACTGGTTGCAGGGAATACAATGGTCATGAAGCCTGCATCCTACACACCTATTTCAGCAGTACATTTTGCGGAGGCTATTGAAAGAGCCGGAGCGCCTAAAGGTGTTTTCAATCTTGTTATGGGTCCGGGACAGGTTGTAGGAGAACAGCTTTGCAGGCATCCGTTGGTAAATGCGATAGCCTTTACGGGTGAAAATGTAACGGGCAAGAGAATACAGGAGATTTCAGGCCTTAAATCATTGCTTCTTGAAATGGGTGGAACAGGACCTGAGATTGTTTGCGAAGATGCCGATATTGAGGCTGCGGCGCAGGGAGCTGCTTATGGTGCATGGATGAATGCAGGGCAGGTATGCTGTTCAACGCAGAGGGTGCTTGTTCATAAAAGTGTTAAGAAAAAATTCATAGAAGAACTTATGAAAACCGTTGAAGCGCAGGTGCTTGGAGATCCGATGGACGAAAAGACCACAATGGGCCCTATGAATAATGATCCTGTAATCAGAAAGGTTGAAACGCATATAGCAGAAGGAGTAAGTAAGGGCGCTAAAATCCTTTGCGGAGGAAAAAGAGCTGAAGGGTTCCCTACAGACAAATATTTTGAACCTACAGTAATTGACAATGTCACACCGGGTATGTTGCTGCATGATGATGAAACTTTTGGACCGGTTATTCCTATTATAGAGTTTGAAACCGATGAACAGGCTCTTGCCATGGCAAACTCTACGATTTTCGGTCTGCAGATGTCGGTATATACTTCAAGCTTAAAAAAAGCATGGTGGTATCAGAGCAGATTGAAGGCAGGAAACATCTGCATCAATGAGTCTTGTGGTTTCTGGGAACCGCATCAGCCGTTTGGAGGCTGCCCGGGGACAGAAACAGGTTACGGCAGAATAGGAGGAAGATATACAATAGAAGAAACAACCTGGCTTAAAACGATAACCGTAGATTTTAAAAACTGCTTATAATATTATAGCTTATGATAAAAATAAGACCGTTATACTGTAGGGAGTATAGCGGTTTTTTTATTTTAGGAGGAAGGAAAATAAGGGTTATGAAACGAGATAAACTAGTTGCTCATATGCTGATGATATTACTTGTCTTTGCGTGGGGGTTTGATTATATTCCGGTAAAATATGCACTGAAAACACTTACTCCTATGTGTTTCCTGTTTGGAAAGTACATAATGGGATTTATCATCGCAGTGCTTTTAAAAGTTGTACAGAAGAACAGAAAACTAATACGAAAAAAAGATATTCCTTTTTTCATAATCTGCTCAATATTTGGTGAAATTGCATATTTTAATTGCGAATATACAGCCATTGGATATATATCTGTATCGGCTACGACTATTATTTTGGCACTGGTACCTGCGGTTTCAATGATAATAGAAAGAATTCTGTTTAAGAAAAAAACAGGTAAAAAAGCTGTTGCAGGAATTGTTTTATGTATTTTTGGAGTAAGCCTTGTAATAGGTGCCGATTATGCTGAATTTTTTAATGGGGGAAGTACAGGATATATCTTAGCTTTTGCAGCGGTGCTGTGCTGGAATGTATATAATTATGTAACAAGTGCTTTGGAACAATATGATAGTGTTACTCTTGCATGTACACAGATGTTGTGTACGCTTATTTTATTGTCACCGGCAGCAATCCATTCAATGCCACTGATTTCAGAAATTCCGGTCCGGGTATATTTGTGTATTATATATACAGGTGTGCTTGATGCAGGAATAGGTTTTATAATTGTTATATATGGATTAAAGAAATTAGGCCCTACAATTTCTGCAATATATTCTAATTTCCTTCCGGTAACAAGTACTTTTTTCGGCTGGATCTTTTTAAGTGAAAACATTTCTCTTTTTCAGATTGCAGGTGGTATAATAGTGATAAGTGCAGGATATGTGGTTATTAGAGAAAAACAGATTAATTATGATACCTGAGGCCGCTTGCGGTAGGGGGAGGTGAATTATGGACAGACAATTTATAAAAGAGAATTATGATGCTTTGATGGAAATACTCAACTCCATTAATGTGGGGGTATTTATTTCAGATGGAGATGGACAGGTTCTGGCAGTAAATGATGCTTCTTTAAGCGCCGGTGGAGCGCCGCGAGAAGAGATTATCGAAAAAAACATTCATGAGCTTGTAGAATGTGGGTATATTGAGGAATCCGTTACAGTAAAGATATTTGAGTCAAAAAAAGAAGAAAGCCTTATTCAGAATCTGGGGGATGGCAGCAAGGTGTATGTAACCGGCAGGCCTGTTTTTGAAACGGGGGGGGGAGGAAAAGAGGAGATAGAACTTGTTATATGTACAGAAAGAGATATAACAGAAATTATTCGCCTGAAAGAAATTCTTGAGCAAAAAAGCAAAAAATATGAAAACGAACTGGAATACCTTAAGAAACAGAATATTACAATGTGGGGCAACCTTATTGCAGAAGATGATATTTCTAAAAAATTGGCACAGCAGGCAAAAAGGATTGCTGCTTCCGATACTACAGTACTGCTGACAGGCGCTTCGGGAACCGGGAAAGAAGTATATGCGAATTTTATATATGAAAACAGCAGCAGAGCAGGAAAGCCTTTTATAAAAATAAACTGCGCAGCGATTCCCGAAAGCCTTATTGAATCAGAGCTTTTTGGATATGAAAAAGGCACTTTTACGGGAGCAAACCTGAAGGGAAAGATGGGAATTTTTGAAATGGCAAATACAGGTACGCTTTTCCTTGATGAGATAGGCGAATTATCGATGCATCTTCAGCCCAAACTTTTAAGGGTTCTTCAGGAAAAAGAAATTTTCAGAATTGGAGGCACTAGAGCGATTCCTTTGGATATACGAATCATTGTGGCAACAAACAAAAATCTTGAACAGGAAATTATCGAAGGAAGATTCAGAGAAGATCTTTATTACCGGTTAAATGTTATGCCTATAGAATTGCCTCCTCTAAAAGGCAGAAAAAAGGATATTCGTAAATTGACGCATTATTTTATAGACAATTTTAACAGAGAATATAAAACAGACAAAATTATTGCCGAAGAGGCTGTTCGTATTTTTGAAAATGCAGAATGGAAAGGGAACATAAGAGAACTGGAAAATATAATTGAAAGACTTATGATAAGTGTTGATGATAATGAGATAACAGCAGGGCAGGTTAGGAATCTGATGAGCAATACAAACTCGTATGAAACCGATTTCGAGAACAAAACAATGCAGGAGTTGATGGATGAGTATGAATATGAAATATTGAAAAGCATGATGGAAAAACATCAGAAAGCAAGCAAGGTCTCAAATGCATTAAATATAAATAAGACAACATTGCATCGCAGGCTGAAAAAACATAATTTGATTTAGGAGACTATAGATGTTTCATAAATAATGCAAAATCAGTAGAAGTTTGAATTTAATAAAACCGGCAGAGTATGTAAGGAGTTCATTCCTATTATACATACTCTTTTTTTGTAATAATAAGAATGATTGGTTTAGTGTATCTATTTTTGGGCTTTGGCACAAGAAAATTTGTTTGTAATTTAAAAAACACATTATCAAAGCTTCAGAAATAAAACACAAAACTGTTTCAAAAGCGAAACAAACAAGCAATAAATTGTGAAGACAGCAAGTGTAAATGGTTGAAAACATACGGTTTCAACTTGTTGATAGCATTGGCATAAATTTTGCGTCAGTTAGTAGTAGTTACGGAATTCAGTAAAAAAATACGAGGAGGAAAAGTTATGAAAGTGCTTATAGTAGGAGCCGGCGGGCAGGGTGGATCCTGTGCATCAATTCTTGCAAGACAGGATATGATTGATGAAATCAGACTCGTTGATCTTAAAGAAGAAACTGCAAAAAAAATTGCAGATAATATCGGAAGCAGCAAGATAAAAACAGGCGCAGTAAATGCTACGGATCCTGATGATGTTACAAGAGCAGCTGAAGGCGTCGATGCAGTTATCGATATGGTAATGCCATGGATGGTGCCGTATGTAATGGAAGGCGCCCTTAAGGCAAAAGCGAATTATATAAATACGGCTTTTGACGATCCTTTCTGGGATAAGTTTGTGGAGGGCATTGCGATTGACGATATGCCGTTTGCAAAAGAGTTCAAAGAAGCCGGTCTTACAGCGTTGTTTGGATGCGGTTTTGCGCCGGGCTGGACAAATGTGCTTGCAAGAAGATTTGCAGACAGACTTGACCGAGTGGACAGTATTAAAATGAGAATAGGCAAGGCTGTACATCTTCCCGGTGAGCATGAGTTTGACTGGGTATTAAGACCATGGAATCCGGGATGGTCGCCAAAACAGGCACTGGTAGACTGCGCTTCACCTACATATGCCCTTGAAGACGGAAAATATATTAAATATCCGCCTTTTGGAGGTCTTGAAATGTGGGATTTTCCTGAACCGGTGGGAACGCTGCCAGTAACTCATCATTCGCATGAGGAGATATACAGCATGCCTGCAACATTTGATGGTGTCAAAGAAGTGGATTTCAAATACTATATGATGTATCAGCCTGCAATGCTTTATGCTCTCGGACTGTGTTCGCAGGACAAGGTAAAAGTAGGTGATGTTGAAGTTGCGCCGATAGATGTTGTTGCAGCAATGGTTCCGCCTCCGCAGGATAATGTGTTTGGAGCAACAGATGAACAGCTTGAGTATGCGGATAAAACAGCCTTTATAGAGCTGGTTGTTGAAGTTGCCGGAGAAAAGGACGGAAAAGAAGTTGTATGGACAGCAAACTGTCCGAAAATGAATGCTCCCGGTCCTGAGTTAAAGAAATTATACGGAACAGCGTTGGTATATGTTTCTCTGCCTCTGGCAACAGGGACAATGTTGCTAAAGGAAACGGATCTGCCAAAAGGTCTGATATTTGCAGATCAGATCGATCCTGAAATGTTCATAGACAGGATGATGGAGACCGGATATCCATATAAATGGAAAGAAACATTAACCGAGAAATAATTGCAACATTGTGCAAAAAGGATATATAAACAGCCGTATATCCTTATATAAATAAAATAGTTTCATATACCTCGAAAAGTCGTAAGGTTACAGGCCTGCGGCTTTTTGCCCGTTAAATGAAAGTGTTTGCACAGAGGGGTGAGAACTATTCTGTCATATTAAAAAAACAGGACGAAACCGTTTAAGTGCGATTTCGTCCGAATATTTTTTTGACTTTCAGAGTTGCTGCTTTAATATGTCTGCCCTTGTGTATGTGCGGGCGGGTAATAGGTCTGAGCAGTTTGATGTGTTTAAGTCGCCTGTAAGGGAATATGATTTTGCCTATTCCCCTGTTGTATACTTTGAAACCCAGAACTCCTATCCAGTGCTCCTTGCGTTTGCCTTTTTTGGTCTGCTCACGCTCTATGCCGTAGGCTCTGATAGGGATACGGCTTTTTACGGCTCTGATCAGATCATTGTTGCAGCGTATATCTGCATCGATTTCTGTGCAGGCCATGCCGATATAATCACAAACATGTGCGTCGGAGCCGGCAAAACCCGGAAGCCTGTATTCATCTGCAAGTATCTTCGCTCTGCTGTTTGAAGTCGCTGACTCACACGTGTTGAAGGTTTCGATAAAGTCAAATTTGCGTATAAGTTTTAAATCCATCTGCCTGAAGCCCATTGCGCTGGAACTTGCAACTCCAAACGGGTGTGCAGGTCCTAAAATTCCGCCGAAGATGTGAACAATCTTTATCAGCTTGCTGCAGCGCATACCGCGTATTTTGAGTATGGGCATATACAGGTCGTCGGGCATTATAACGAGGATATGACCCGCATCCTTGGTGTCATATTCTATTCCCCGTATAACGTGAAAATCTCTGTATCTCGGATCTGTTTTGAGTTTGTCCCACGCCTTGCAGCCCTTGTAGCTGTTGTGGTCTGAAATCATAAATCCGTCATAGCCCAGCGTCATAAATTTATATACATATTCCTGAACGGAAACCTTAGAGTCCAGTGAGCCTTCTTTGGTGTGGCAGTGTAAATCAAATTTCAATATTCTCGCCTCTAATCATTTTAATATTGCTCTTAATATTATATTATTCCTAAAATAGTATTATTTCAATAACAAAAAAACAAATTTATTTATCAAGAAGAAATTCCCTAAGCTTCCTTGCGGCTATGCTTTCGGGCAGGTCCTTTCGTTCCAGCAGATATATGTGCCTTTCGGGGAGACTGTCAGACAGAGATATCCGGAATATGTCCTCTGCGCTGCCTGCCAGCTTTTCGGGATAAAATCCAAGCCCCAGATTATGCTGCACCATAGGCAGAATCTGGTCCATTGTAGCCACCTCTATATCGGCGTGAAGCTGTACTCCTTTTTCGAGAAAAAAGCTGTTGTAAAGCTGTCTTGTGCCGGTCTTTTCCGAAAGAAAGATAAAGGGCAGCTTAGACAGAGCCTCCAAGGAATGAAGATTCTTTGCAAGATGAGAATACCGGTTTCCGCATATAAGGCACTCTCTGAATGTCATAAGAGTATGACTTCTGATTGAAGCAGGTATACTGGCAGGGCTTGTTATTACAGCTATATCGGCAAGTCCGCTTTTTATTTCATCTGTTGCCTGCGGTGAGGTTTGATTTGAAATTTTAAGCTGCACATTGGGGTACTCGCTGTGGAAAGCCTCCAGTCTGTCTAGGAGAAACAGACGCAGCGCGCTGCCGCTGGCGGCTATGGTTACTATGCCTCTGTCAAGTCCCTGATCTTCTTTTAATTCAGCTTCTCCAAGACTAAGCTGCGTATATGCGGCTGAAACCCGCGAATAAAGCTTCTCGCCCTCGGGAGTCAGGGCTATTCCTCTGTTTGAGCGGACAAAAAGCCTGCAGCCCAGCTGTGCTTCAAGGTTGTTGATGCACCTTGTAATATTGGGCTGATTGTTATTAAGCGCTGCCGCAGCTTTTGTAAAGCTTTTGTATGTGGCTGCAAAATAGAATATACGGTAATAGTCAAAGCTTATCACAGCAAACCTCCATATAAATATTATATAGTTAATATATTAAATATACTTTTTACATATCATCTCTACAAAAGTATAATATAGATGAGGTGAAAAAGCAATGGGCGATGAAAAAAAGAAAAGACAGATGTCGGAAGCTTTTGTAACGAGTATTTTTCTTGCTTTGTCGGGAGGGCTTCAGGACGCATACACATATTGTATCAGAGACGGCGTGTTTGCCAATGCGCAGACGGGAAATGTTGTGCTGATGAGTCAGTATCTGATGCAGGGAAATTTCAGTATGGCGGGGCATTATGCCGTGCCGCTTTTGAGCTTTGCCTTTGGCGTTTTTGTTGCAGAAAAGCTTCAGGCGCGTTTTAAATATGCCTCAAAGCTTCACTGGAGGCAAGGGCTTTTAGTGCTTGAAATCGTATTGCTGGTTTTTGTAGGGTTCCTGCCCGAAACCCTGAATGTTACAGCCTCCTCTATTGTATCATTTGTCTGTGCAATGCAGGTTCAGGCCTTTCGTAAGGTAAACGGATACTCCTACGCCAGCACCATGTGCATAGGCAATATGAGAAGCGGAGTCGCCGCATTATCGGCCTTTCACAGGGATCGCAAAAAAGAACAGCTCAGAGAAGCCCGCCACTATTTTGGCGTAATAGGATTTTTCGCAGCAGGCGCGGCAATAGGAAGTATGCTGGTACCGATAGCAGGTATTGCGACAATATTTGTTTCTGCTGTTTTTCTGTCTGTAAGCTTCGTTATTATGTTTTTAGACTAAAAAAACGGTACTGCATTTTCGCAATACCGTTTTTTATTTGCTTAATTCTCATGCGGGTCAGTTGCTATTACCGCCTGCATTACCTTGTTTGCCACAGCGCCTGCGACAACACTTCCGTAGCCGCCGTTTTCGACAAGCACGATGAAAGCATAAGGATAACCCTCGTTCTTTATAAATCCTGTAAACCACGAGTTTGGAGCCTTGCCGCCGCCAACCTCCGCAGTACCGGATTTTGCATAGATGTCAAGCCCCGGGAAGTTGCTCTCGCCGTAGGTCTTTTCAACGTTGTTTTTCATCATGGATTGCATTTCAAGTGCAGTATCTTCTTCGATCAGAGTTCCCGTATTCTTTGTCTTGTATATTCCTGCGGGAAGTCCTATCTTGTATTTGACTGTAGATATTATTCTCGGCTCTGCCGCGCTGCCGCCGCCTGCAATAGCTCCAACAAATCTCAGATAAGAGCAGGGATTTATCAGATCTTCGTACTGTCCTATGCCGGCCCATGCGAGAAATACATTGTTGTCTTCGGGAAAACTGAAACTGCCGGCGGCTGTCTGTATACCATTTACATCTACAGATTTGTTCAGCTTGTATTTATCAACATATTCCTGAAGTGTTTCGGCACCTACATCCTGGGCAAGCTGTGCAAATGCTCCGTTGCAGGAGTTTGCCAGTGCGTCATAGAAATTCTGATGTCCATGTACCATAGGGCAGGTGATGGTGTCAGAGCCGTAAACAGCTTTGCCGGTGCAGGTATATTCCCAACTGTCCAGATTGCTTCTGTTTTCGATTACGGCAGAGGCGGTTACCAGCTTGAATATAGAGCCGGGCACTATTGCCGAGGAAAAGAATCTGTTCATATACAGCCCCGATGTATCATCGCTGCTTACAGCAGGAGGATTTTCGGGGTCGAAATTAGGCGAGCTTACGAGGCAGAGTATATCTCCGGTTTCATAGTTATATACGCCTACGGTACCGCTTCTGCCGGCAAGAGCCTCATTGGCGGCCTTGCATATGTCGGCGTCTATAGTCAGATAAAGATCACGGTTTCCTGAATCATAGACCCCCGTAATTATATTGTATCCCACCAGCTTGCTCTGAAATGCGCTTTCGGCAGAGCTGCTGATGCTTCTGTTTCGGTCGCCTACCGTATGCACCGTAGCGCGCCTTATGGCAGCATCGTCATTGTAGTTAATGCCGTCTTTGGTGTTTTCGGCAAGCTTTGTGCCGTTTACATCATATATCGTACCTGTCGTCAGGTTCCCGTCCTTATATATATGCTGATTGGCAGGATATGAGGCCCATGTACTGCCTTTGACTGCAAATTCAGCTATAAATATGCCTAGTCCGATGACAAGAACGGCAGCGCACAGCAAGCATAGTATCGCTCTTTTTTCCAGTTTTTTCATCTCAATAACCCCCTAAAACAAATCGTCCCAGTTTTTGACTTCCTGAACTTCAGGCTCTTTGTATACCTCATTACTATCAAGAGGCGCAGCTTTGTATATGTCTATATCCTCTGCAGGCTGAAATTCGTTCTTTTTGGTAAGCCGCACCGCAAAGCTTGAATTCTGTCTTGTGTCCGCCGCCTTGAGAAATGCCAGAAGTCCCCATGAAACCAGCATGCTGGAGCCTCCGTTTGAAACAAACGGGAATGTAACTCCTGTAAGCGGCAGCAGGTCAACCGAACCGAAAACGTTTAAGATTGTCTGCATTAGAAGCATTGTCATTGCAGAGCAGGCCGCAATCGTATAGAATGTGGAACGCCCCGCCATTATGGACTGTACCGCAAACACCGAAAGCGTTACTATGGAGAGTACGGCAAGTGAGGATATTATGAGTCCCCATTCCTCTGTAAGCACTCCGAAAACAAGGTCGGTGTCGGATGCAAATACCTGATTGAGCCAGCCGCCTCCCGCGCCGACTCCCACAAGACCTCCGCTGGCGGAGGCAACCATGGTTCTTGTCTGCTGGAAACCCGCTGCATCTGCATATTCCCATACGTGTCCCCACGCGGAAAATCTGTCTGCTATGTACGGCTTGAATTTAAGCATAAGCAGAACGCCTGTTGCGGCTACCGCCACGATGAGTATAAGTTTTGAAAAGTCGCCCGAACGCAGGAATGATATGACAAGGAAGGTCACAAAAAAGATTGCGGCGGTTCCGAAGTCACTCATAAGCGCCAGCGCGCCCAGACAGAATATTGAAAGCCCTACAAACAGGGTCAGGTTTTTTCTTGTAAAAAGCTCATTAAGCGTTGCAGCTCCGGCATAGATAAATGCTATCTTTACAAACTCCGAGGGCTGTATTGACGTAAATCCGAGATTAATCCAGTTCTGCGCTCCGTATTCGGACGTACCGAACACCAGATTTACAAGCAGCAGCAGTACGGCTGCGCCTATCATAAATATGCGTATGCCCTTTGCCCTGTTTAAATCCCGCAGATACCAGCACAATGCCAGAAATACAATCAGTCCCAGCAGTATGGCGATAAGCTGCTTGAGTACTGATTCGGGCGCTGCGGAGGCTGTAACCGCAAGACTGAGTGTCGAAAGGAAAAATGCAATAAGTTCCATTTCAAAGCCTATCCTGCGAAGCGAGCGCATAAACAGGAAATATGCCCACATAACAACACATAGTCCCAGCATACACAGCGGAAGTGCCGAAGGGCAGTCCTCACCCAGTGAAATGACAAGCTGCAGCGCGGTCAGTATCTGAAAAATGCTCAGTGCCGCAAGACACGTCCATGGTGAAAGGGGCTTTGATTTTTCCATTCTGTAGTTGGTGTTGTTTCTCTGCTCCTCAAGACTTATAGGGAACAGTGTAAGCTGCTCCTCGCCTATGGAGATAACGTCGCCTATATTTACAATGGCAGATTTGCGGCGCATTCGCTCGCCGTTTATATAGGAGCCGTTTTTGGAGGCCATATCCGTATAGGTCCAGCTGCCGTCATTGTTTCTTATCAGCGTGGCGTGATTTCTTGAAACGCTCATGCTGTCAAGCACCACATCGCAGCTTGAGGCTCTGCCTATTACGTTTTCCCAGTGGCTCAGCGGCGTGGAATTGCCGGTTTCGTCCTGAACATAGGCCCATATTTCAGACGGATTTTTGGATCTCAAAAGTGAAATGATTGCGTGAAGCAGCACATAAACCGCTATGGCAACAAAGACCCATCTGAATATTGTGGTAAGCAGGTGCGCTGCGGCAGGAATTTTGTCAAAAAATCCTGCTATGGCTCCGGCCACTGCGCCTGATTTCTCTGTCGATACTTCTAAAAAACTCATTCTCTGTTCTCCCTTTACCTGAGCCTTATGGATACCTCTCCCGTTGTCAGCGCTTCCCTTGTGCCGTCAGGGTATCTTACTATAAGGGCTCCGTTGCTATCAATATCCTCCGCAAAAGCAGCGACAGGCTCTCTGCCCGTCTTTATAACATTGATATTTTTACCTATAACCATTGAACTCTGTCTGTATTCATCTATAAAGTCTCTTGCCTCAATATTTGAGGCGATATCCAGAAGCTGATTTACAACCTCTGCGGCAAGAGCGTTTTTGGAATAGCTGCCGGGTATGCCGCCTGCAATTCCCTGTATTTCATCGGGGAAGTCCTCGCAGGAGCAGTTGATGCCGATGCCTGCAACTATATTTGTAATCTGTCCGCTTTCAAAGTCTGTGATGGCTTCCGTGAGTATGCCGCATATTTTTTTGCCGTCAAGATAAAGGTCGTTAACCCATTTTATCTGAGGGCGAACGCCGCATACGGTCTGTATCGCTCTGCTTGTCGCAACCGAGGCTGCGGCGGTGATAAGCACTGCCTTTGATATATCAAAATCGGGCTTTAGTATCACCGAAAGATATATCCCCTGTCTTTCGGGTGAGTAAAAGCTTCTGCCGAGTCTGCCTCTGCCGGCAGTCTGATGCCCGGCAACTGCGCAGGTACCATGACAGGCTCCCTCCAGTGCAAGGGCTGCGGCTCTTTTGTTGGTGGAATCCGTACTATGGAAAAAATACAGCGGAGCGCCGCTTCTTAGATACAGCTCGATGCCCTCCTTTGAAAGCATACTGCTGTCCTCACGGAGCATATATCCCTTGTTGGTAACGGCGTCAATGCTGTAGCCTTCGTTTTGAAGCGCGCGCATTGCTTTCCATACCGCTGTTCTCGAAACCTTCAGAGAGTCGGCCATTTTTTCGCCTGACAGAAAACTGCCTCTGTTTTCTTCAAGCAGCTTTAATACGTTGTTTTTTACAGACATAAGTTTAACCATCCTTTATATCTCATATATTAACCTTTTTTGGCCTCAAGGTCAATAAGTCAGGGAAACCCGGCTGCTGTGCGGTCGCAAAAAGCTGTTTTGCGCAGAAATTTTTAGTGCTGTAAATGTAATTTGTATGAAAAGTATGTGATAATTGAAAATTAGTTTGAAATAACCGCACTTTTTATATATAATATTAAGGGTAACTGTAAATCATAAGAATACAGAGTAATATTAAAATCAAACGGCCGCAAAGCCGGCTTTAAATAAATCGAATAAATTTTGTAGAAGGAGAGATTAATATGGCATTTACAGAAGAAGTTGGCATAGACCTGGGGACCGCAAACGTCCTGGTATATATAAAAGGAAAAGGGATTGTTTTAAATGAACCGTCAGTAGTTGCAATCAACAGAGATACAGATGAGATACTTGCGGTAGGCGAAGAAGCCAGACTGATGCTGGGAAGAACTCCTGCCAACATCATTGCGGTAAGACCTCTCAGAGACGGCGTTATCTCAGACTATGACGTTACTGAGAGAATGCTCAAATACTTCATCAGAAAGAGCTGCGGCACAGGCAGATTTTTCAGACCTAAAATCATAGTATGCGTGCCTAGCGGTGTTACCGAGGTTGAGAAGAGAGCAGTAAGAGAAGCAGCCACACAGGCAGGCGGCAAGACAGTATATCTGATGGAAGAGCCGGTTGCTGCTGCTATAGGCGCAGGCATTGATATTTCCAAGCCTGACGGAACTATGGTTATAGATATAGGCGGCGGTACTACAGACATTGCCGTTATCTCACTTGGCGGCATCGTTGCCAGCGAGTCAATCAAAATGGCAGGCGATAAATTTGACGACCATATAGTAAGATATATGGCCAAGGAGCACAATCTATATATAGGTGAGCGTACAGCTGAGGAACTCAAAATGAACATCGGTACGGCTTATCCGAGAGAAGAAAGCATTACTATGGAGTGCAGAGGCAGAGACAGAGTTACGGGACTGCCTAAGACCGTAGAGATAACCTCCGAGGAAATGATGAACGCACTCAAAGAGCCTCTTGACGCTATAGTAGAGGCTGTTCACATCGTGCTTGAGCAGACTCCTCCTGAGCTTGCTGCCGATATCAGCACAAGCGGTATTACAATTACAGGTGGCGGAGCGCTTCTTTACGGTATAGATAAGAGAATACAGGAGTCAATAGGCATTGAAGTTAAAATTGCCGAGGACCCTAAAGAATGTGTTGCAAAGGGAACAGGCGAATCCTTAGAAGAAATCGAAAAGCTTGAAAACAATGCAATGAACAAGAGAAAAGCATATATCTAGAAAAAAGCTCTCGTTAAGAGAGCTTTTTTAAAAAACAGGAGTAAAAATGAAATTAGAACTTATAGCTACGGCAACTTTTGGACTTGAGGCTGTAGTAAAGCGTGAAATAGAAGCACTCGGCTACAAGATAATCAGGTCGGAGGACGCCAAGATAACATATATGGGAGATGAGCGCGCAATAGCCAGGTCAAACCTGTGGCTTCGCAGCGCCGACAGAGTTCTTCTCAAGATGGGTGAATTCAAGGCTCTGGAGTTTGAGGAACTGTTTCAGCAGACCAAAGCTGTTGCATGGGAGGATATAATTCCTGCAGACGGCAAATTCACAGTCACAGGAACCTCTGTCAAATCCAAGCTTCACAGCGTGCCTGCGTGCCAGAGCATAGTCAAAAAGGCCATAGTCGAAAGGCTGGGCTCATTTTACTGCATTGACCGGTTTGAAGAAACGGGAGCGGAGTACACAGTTAAAGTCACAATACTAAAGGACAGAGTGACTCTTACAATAGACACTTCAGGGACAGGACTTCACAAGAGAGGCTACAGAGTCTGTGATGTTGCGGCTCCGATTAAAGAAACTCTTGCCGCGGCTATGGTGCAGCTGTCGTTTTGGAAAGCGGGCAGGCTGCTGGTGGATCCGTGCTGCGGTTCGGGCACCATACCTATTGAGGCTGCAATGATAGGCAGGAACATAGCGCCGGGACTCAACCGTAAATTTGCATCACAGGAATGGGATATTATCCCGCCCGAAATCTGGAAAGAAGAACGAAAGGCGGCTTTTGAGGCCAGAGATTATGATGCGGACATCAGAATAGAGGCTTCGGATATAAGCGGGAGGGCTGTTGAGGCTGCCATTGAAAACGCCGCAGAGGCGGGAGTGGACGACTGCGTAGAGTTTAAAAAGATGGATATGGCAAGGCTTACGGCAGAGGAAGAGGGCGGCATAATCATAACCAATCCGCCGTACGGTGAGCGTATAGGTGAGAAAAAACAGATAGAAGCCATTTACAGCGCCTACAATGAATTTTACAGAAAAAATCCCACATGGTCGCTGTTTATGGTTACAACAGATAAAGAGGTCGAAAACAAAATTTTCGGCAGGCCTGCGGACAGAAGACGCAAGCTGTACAACGGCAGACTGGAAGTGTGCTACTATCAGTTCCACGGTCAGAAGCCGGGCAGGAAACAAGAGAAATAAAAGCAAAGGAGAAAAGCTATGGCAGTAAATTTAAAGGGAAGAAACTTTTTAACACTAATGGATTTTACACCGGAGGAAATCAGATATATGCTGGATCTTGCTCACGATCTTAAATCAAAAAAGAGAGCAGGAATAAGAAACGAAGTATTAAAGGGCAAGAATATAGTTCTGCTGTTTGAAAAAACCTCCACAAGAACAAGATGCTCATTTGAGGTTGCCTGCCTTGACGAGGGCGCTCATGTGACATTTCTTGATTCAAAATCCTCTCAGATGGGCAAAAAAGAGTCTATTGCTGATACAGCAAAGGTACTGGGCAGATTTTATGACGGTATCGAATACAGAGGCTTCAGCCAGAAGGTTGTAGAGGAGCTTGCCGCAAATGCGGGAGTGCCTGTATGGAACGGCCTTACAGATGTTGACCACCCTACACAGATACTTGCGGATATGCTTACAATAGAGGAGCACATTGCAAAGCCTCTTTCCAAGGTCAAGGTTGTATTTGTAGGCGATGTCAGAAACAATATGGCTTATGCGTGGATGTACGGCTGCGCCAAAATGGGTATGCACTTTGTGGCATATGGTCCTAAGGAGCTGGCTGATCAGGTTGACAGTGATGTGCTTGCAAGAGCGCGCGCCGTTGCCGAAACCACAGGCGCGGTTATCGAGGTGAGCACAGATGAAGCCTGCCTCAAAGGAGCAGACGTAATTTATACGGATATATGGGCTTCAATGGGTGAAGAGGATCAGATACCTGAGAGAGTAAAGCTTCTTACGCCTTACAAGGTTACAGGAGAAATGATGGACAGGACCGAAAACCCTGACGCCA
>OLNZ01000895.1_pt1 | contig 24995 bp, 18 predicted proteins | sample 1672981 | NCBI WGS metagenome assembly OLNZ01 (sample SAMEA3136743, study PRJEB25190) | human gut metagenome | biome: human gut; feature: human-associated habitat; material: faeces | place: Austria | collected 2013 | reverse complement strand
CTGTGCTCACAGCGTCCGCAGAAGAGGCATTTCTCGATGGTATTCTTCACATGATGCGGATTCTCCGACTGCGGGACGTCTTCTTTCGGCGCAGGAGCCGGCTTCGGCGCACACGCCGGCTCTGCCTGCGGTGCCGGCGGCGCTGGGCGCACGCGCGGGCGGCGGGTCAGGACCTTGCCCTGATAGGTGGTGACAGCGGCTTTATTTTCTCCTTCTCCCCATGTATCTGCAAGGGAAAGGCACTTCGCCGGACAGTCAAGCGCACAGGCACCGCAGGTGATGCACTTGTTCCGATCGATCGTCCATGTACGGTTTCTGCGGTCGATCGTGATGGCGTCCACCGGACAGGTCTTTTCGCACTTGCCGCAGAAGAGGCATTTTCCGATGTCATTTTTTACGTGGTTGTCAGCCACAGCCGCTTGTGCCGCTGCCGGCGGCTGCGTTTCCTCCATGACGGGCTGCCCCGCGGGTCTTCTTCGGATCTTCGAGACGCCGTGAACGGTGATCTCTGTCCGATTTCCCAGGTAGCAGCCGAGCGAGAGACACTTTCTCGGACAGTTGTCGATACAGGTACCGCAGTTCACGCAGGCTTCCAGATCGATGCGCCATGTACGGTTCGCACGGTCGACGGTGATGGCGCCCGCCGGACAGTTTCTTTCACACATGCCGCAGAAAACGCACTTCATCACATTATTGACGATATGGCTTCGGTCATCCATCGCGAGCGTGGCTGCATTCTGCGCGGCGACAGTCTTCTTGACTTCGCTGACGCCCTCCTTCTTGACGACGGTCAGAATGATCTCCGTCTTTTTAAGGCCCGGCATCGCATAGTGCGGATCCATGGAGAGGCACTTCTTCGGGCACGCCTCCACACACGCGCCGCACTGGATGCAGGAGAAAGGATCGATCCTCCACTCGCCTGTCTTTCTATCGACAGTGAGTGCGCTGGAAGGACAGCTTCTTTCGCACATGCCGCAGAGAATGCACTGGCTGACATCATTCACCACGCGCCCGCGGACGCCTTGACAGAAGGTCTTCGGTGCCAGCGGATACTCCGAGGTCACAGGAGGCTTGAATAAATTCGCCACAGCCTGTTTGATATATACCAGGTAACTCATATGTGAAAGCCTCCTTTTGACTTGGGGAAAAATAAGGGTTCAGGTTGATGGGTTCAGGTTAGTGGTGCGGCGCATCATACTTTGGAAGCGCCGCGAGTTCTATATAAAGCCCCTTCCCCTCGGGAAGGGGGTACTATACGGGGAAGGCTGTCATCCTCCATTCAAATTCGCTTCGCGAATCTTACGATGCTGCGCATCGCCAACCTCCGCCCCTTCGGGGCACCTCCTTCCAGAGGAAGGAGGGAGAGCGTGAAGCGCCATTATATTTGCGGCGAAGCCGCCACCACCATTTCGCATTTCTAGGGAAACACTGATTCCCCAACTGTTCCACCGCACCCTTGAACCTTGAACCTTGACCCTCCACTATCTTTCGCAGCAGCTGATGCAGGGGTCGATGGTCAGGATGATATTCGGCACATCGGCGAGGTCGCAGCCCTGCAGCATTTTGACGAGGGCCGCGATATTGCAGTTCGTCGGGGTGCGGAGACGGAAGCGCTCGAGGTTCTTGGTGCCATTCCCCTTGATATAGTAGATGGCTTCGCCGCGCGGCTGCTCGACGCGGGTGAAAAATTCGCCCTTGGGCGGGACGCCGCGGACAGGCGATGCGATCGCGCCTTCCGGGAGATTTTCGAGCGCGCCTAGAATGATGTCGATAGACTGGTAGAGCTCGCGGATGCGTACCTTCGTACGAGCGAGGCAGTCGCCGGTCTGCTCCAGGACCGGATGAAATCCCAGATCCCTGTATGCGCCGTCATCATCGGCCATGCGGTAATCATTCGGGACGCCGCTGGCGCGTGCCATCGGGCCGACACAGCCCAGATCCATCGCCTCATTCATCGAAAGGATACCGACACCCTCCAGACGTGTCTGGATGGTATCGTCATAGAGAAAGACAGACGCCATCTCTTCGATCTCCTTGCGCAGGCCGGTGAGCCTCTCCGCGATGCTCTTCTTCATGGCATCCGTGAGGTCACGGCGCACGCCGCCCACCTCGCAGACGGAGAAGATGACGCGGCCGCCGGTCGTTTCTTCGAAAATATCCAGGATCGTCTCGCGAAGCCGCCAGCAGTGCATGAAAAGGCTCTCGAAGCCCAGCGCATCCGCGCCAAGCCCGAGCCAGAGGAGATGGCTGTGCAGGCGGGAAAGCTCATGCCAGATCGTACGCAGGTAGCTCGCACGGCGCGGCACGTCGATCTCCATCAGCCCTTCGACGGCCTTCGCATAGCCCCAGCCATGCCCGAAGGAGCAGATGCCGCAGACGCGCTCTGCGACATAGATGAACTGCTTGAAATCGCGCTTCTCGACCAGCTTTTCCAGCCCGCGGTGGACGTAGCCGATGGACGGCACGGCGCGGACGACTTTCTCATCCTTCAGCTCCAGATCCAGATGGATCGGCTCCGGCAGGACCGGATGCTGCGGGCCAAAGGAAACGGTAGTGAGTTCAGCCATTGCCCTCCTCCTTCTTCACGACAGATGCATCAACGCCAAGACCGCTTCGAAGGTTCACCTTCACGGCCTGCTTCGCGTGGACGGCATTCGACAGGTCATGCCACGGCGTCTTCTGCGCGAGGTGGTAGAAATGCCCGCCATAGTCCACATCGGGTGCGATGAAACGGACATCCAGCCCGAAAAGATCGTGGATCTCATTCTCCCACACAAAGCCGTACCAGTACAGGCTCGTGATGCTCATGACGGAGCCGCCCAGCGCCGCGGTCAGACGCAGGTGGTAGAGGAAATAATTTTTGTCAAAGGTGTATGTCAGTTCGAAGCCCTCCGTGGTACGGGTGCAGAGGATCTGTACCAGGCGGCAGCCTTCTTTTTTGAATCGCGCCACACGCTCCAAGAGGTCTTCCGGGCGAATGGTGATAAACTGCTGTTTCATAGATATTCTCCTTTGGGAGGGATGGGTTCAGGGTTCAGGGTTCAGGGTTCAGGGTTCAGGGTTCAGGGTTCAGGAGCGGCGCATAAAAATCAGAAGCGCCGCAAAGTATAAATAAGGCGATGCCCGAAGGTGTTATTCAAGCTACAAGTCACTAGTCACCAGTCACTCGGCACCACTAATCCCTAATCCCTAGCTACTAATCCCTGCTTTCAAACTTCAGGGTGATAGTGCGGCGCTTTATAAATATTTCGCACCGCACCATAACCTTGAACCCGCCAACCTGAACCCATCAACCTTTTCTCAGTTTCTTCTGCTTTTCTTCCAGCACGGAAAGGCCTTTGACGACGCCATCAATGATGGCCTCCGGACGTGCGGCGCAGCCGGGGACGTAGACATCGACGGGGATCGCCTTGTCCATGCCGCCAAGCATATTATAGCACTCGCGGAAGATGCCGCCGCTTGAGGCGCAGGTCCCGACGGCGATCACCACCTTCGGCTCCGGCATCTGTTCATAGATCTGGCGGACGACAGGCAGGTTCTGCGCGTTCACGCCGCCGGTGACAAGGAAAATATCGGCGTGCTTCGGGTCGCCGGTATTGACGATGCCGAAGCGCTCCACGTCATAGAGCGGTGTCAGGCACGCAAGCACCTCGATATCACAGCCGTTGCAGGACGATCCGTCATAGTGGATCAGCCAGGGAGATTTCTTTTCAAAGCTCATACATGACCTCCGGAATGGAGTGAATTGGGATAGGGTGTTATTGGGTTCAGGGTTAGCCCACGGGACGTGCTGCCCTTTGATTGTGGGTGAAAGCCTCGCGCACTCTCTAGTGAGGAGTGAGGAGTTAGGAGTTAGGAGTTAGGAGTTAGGAGTTAGGAGTTAGGAGTTAGGAGTGGTGGTGCGGCGCATAAAAATATGGAAGCGCCGCGAGTATATATGGGGCGATGCCCGAAGGTGGTATGTAAGTCACCAGTCACTTGAGACTCCTAATCCCTAGCCACTAATCCCTAGCTACCAGTCACTAGCTGCTCATCCCTGTTTTCAAACTTGTGGTGGCGGCTTCGCCGCCATTTTATATTCGGTGCAAAGCGCGACGCCGCTCACTTGAACCCATCAACCTGAACCAGACAACCTTTATTTGAAATACATCAAAAATGCGATATTCAGAAAACCTGCCATGAGGCCGACGAGCCATGTGGAGGCGAGCATGCGCTCCCACTTGATGCGGGCGCAGCAGTTGTCGATGAGGATCTCTGCGAAGAAAACGATCTCGCAGATAACAAGGCCGAGAAGCCATGTCCACCAGGTATCCGATGCGAAGAAGAGGAGCACGAGGCCGAAGAGGAACACATTCTCATACCAGTGCGCGATCTCGACGACGGCCAGGGTACGGCCGGAGATCTCTGTCTTAAGACCGCCGATGAGCTCCTGATGCGCTTCATGCGACATGGAGATATCGAAGGGCGATTTCCTGAATTTAATGAGAAGGATGAAGCAGAGACCGAAGAAGATGCCCGGCATACGCAGGATATTCATATGGGCGCCCGTCAGGATGTCTCCGACGGAGAAGCTGCCGCTGGCGAGGTAAAAGCCGAGCGCCACCATGAGGAGCATCGGTTCATACGCCATGGTCTGCACGAGTTCACGCTCCGCGCCGATCTGGCTGTAGGGGGAGTCGACGGCATACGCCGCGATGATGAGGCAGACACTCGCCATGGTCAGTGTGAATACGACGAGCAGGATATCGCCCTGCGCGAAGAAGAGGGTGCCGGTCAGAAGGACGAAAAGAAGGAAGCCGAAGATGTAGAAGCCTTCCGCCTTATTGACGGCGATCGGCTGCTTTTCCCACAGCTTCAGGAAATCATAGAAGGGCTGCAGGAGGGGCGGCCCCTTTCTTCGCTGCATACGGGCGGAGATGATGCGGTCGCACCCGGAAAGCAGTCCGCCGAGGATCGGCGCTAAGAGGAGGTACAGGAGACCCCCTGCGATAGGCATCAGGAAGTCAGACATGGAATGCACCTCCTACAGTCAAAGACAGCTCCATCAGGACGCAGGCAAGGGCTGCGGTGTAGCCAAGGAGCTTCATGCGGTCTTCACCGAACCAGCTCTCCAGATACCAGTTCCGCAACGTGACGGGGACGACACGTCCGCCGGCGCCGCGATAGGCATTGTCACTTCCGAGGTTCTCCCCGGAAAGATTTGTGACGACCTGTTTCTTCTCGCGGCTTTTGCCGAAGCGAAGAGGCAGGACGACCAGGAGGAAGACCATGAGCGACATGATCCAGAGATTGCTCTGCGCGATGACCTCTGCCGTCGCATGATAGGTGAGTGCAAGGTAGGGGATGACGCCGTATTCCGAAACGAACGGGAAAAGCACGCAGACGATGAGCGTCAGTGCTGCCAGCGTTTTGAGCGCCGTCCATTCGACGCCAAGGATCCCCCGCTCGCGGTTTTCATTCGTCGGGACAAAGGTCGTGATCTTGCCGAGCCACTTCGTCCAGTAGAAGAGCGTGGTCGCCGAGCCGTAGACGAGGACGAGGAGAAGCAGCGGCTGTCCTGCATCGACGAAGGCTTTCATAGCGGCCCACTTGGAGATCAGCATGCCGAACGGTGCAAGGAACATCCCGCAGATGCCGATCACCATGCAGAGCGAAAGGCGCGGCATGGAATTGAAGATCCCATCGAAATTCTCCAGATCGCGGCTGCCGAGCTGCTGCTCTGCGGTGCCGACCGTGAGGAAGAGGAGAGACTTGGCGACTGCGTGGAAGATGACGATCATGATCGCCGTCCATGCGGCTTCATAGGAGCCTGTGCCTGCGCAGCAGACGATCAGACCGAGATTCGAGATCGTGGAATAGGCGAGCACCTTTTTTCCATCGGACTGGGAAATGGCGGCGCAGGAAGCGAAGAAGAAGGTGATCCCGCCCACCAGCATCGCCATGATGCCGACATGATTGTCTCCCAAGATCGGCGCGAGCTTGATGATGAGGAAGACGCCCGCCTTGACCATGGTCGAAGAGTGCAGGAGCGCCGAGGTCGGCGTCGGTGCCACCATCGCCCCCAGAAGCCATCCGGAGAAGGGCATCATCGCCGATTTTGTGAATCCGCAGAAGACGAGGAGCGCTGCGATAAGCTCGACCGGTTCACGGCTGCGGCCCAGATTCACCAAGAGAGACAGCTCGACCGTGTAGTATTTCTCCCCCAGAAGGACGATCGCCAATGCAAAGGCAAGCCCGCCCAAAAGGTTCATCCAGAGCGCCTTGCAGGAATTGTGGATCGCTTCATTCGTCTGCGAATAGCCGATCAGAAGGAAGGAGCAGAGAGACGTGATCTCCCAGAAGGTGTACATGAAGAGCAGATTGTTCGACATGACGAGGCCGAACATCGCTGAAAGGAAGAGAAAGACCACAAAGAAGAAAAAGCCGCGACGGTCAGGGATCCCCGTATGCTTTCGATGGTACTGCGCCATGTAGCCCAAGGAGTACACCGCGATGAGTCCGCCGATGATGCCGGCGATCAGGATCATGATGATGGTAAAGTGATCGATGAGGAAATCCCATGATACATAGATGCGTTCACCCATATGCCATTCAAAGGCCGCCACGATCGCAAACTGCACAAGGCCCAGAAGTGCGATGCTGTAGCGTTTGAATTTCTTTGCATAGTAGCAGACCGCCAGGATGACAAGGAAGTCTGCCGCCAGCATCACCGCTTTCAGCAGCTCACTATCCACGCCGATCTTCACCGGCTCATCAAAGCAGGTGACGGCAACGGCAAGTGCGAGCCCCATCATCACCGCTGCCGAGCCTTTCACGAGCAGATTGCGGAAGGAGGCATCGCGTGTCAGCAGCAGGATCACGGCCGTTGCAAGCGGCAAAAGAAACAGCAAGAGGGGTAGAAGCATAAGATCGACCTCCGAAGTGACCATGAGAAATGAGAGAGTCTCTCAATAAGTGCATGTGATTTATATAGTGTGTATACATATTTTTGTATATTCTTCGTATTGATATATACTTTATACTAAATGAATCAACAATGCAAGCGTAAAATGATTTCGATCGACGCTAGGCAGAACGAAAAAGGGCAGCTGCGACAAAATGCAAAAGCAGCTTGTCATATCTGCCCTCTTTGGGAAGTGACTGGGGACTGGGGACTAGTGACTGGGAATTAGTAGCTAGGGATTAGGGATTAGGAATTAGGGAATCTCGAGTGACTAGTGACTTGTGACTTGAATACCGCCTTCGGGCATCGCCACTGTCTATACTTCGCGGCGCATTTCGTCATCCTGAGCGGAGTGAAATGTCGGATGTTCGATAATGTAAAGGCGGAGCAGTGAGAACTGAGTCGAAGGATCTAGCGCCGCACCACCATTTCGCATTTCTCATTTCTAATTCAAAGAGCAGCACGCCCCAAAAACCATTGACTCACTGTTTCCCCAGCACGTCCGCCATCACGCGCTTAAGCACCCTGATATCGAAGGGCTTTGCCACATGGGCATTCATGCCGAGCGAGATGGCCTTCGCCTTGTCTTCGGCGAAAGCATTGGCCGTCATGGCGATGATGGGGATCTTCGAAAGCCTTGGATCCTCCAGATGGCGAATGATGGTGGTCGCCTTGTAGCCATCCATATTCGGCATCTGGATATCCATGAGGATGAGATCATACCAGAGCGGCTCTCGTTTCTCAAGCATCGACAGACACTCGATGCCATCTCTGGCGCGCTCCACAAGAAGCCCCGCCTCCTTTAGAAGCTCTTCTGCGATCTCTGCATTGAGATCATTGTCTTCCGCAAGAAGGATGCGGCGGCCTTGGAGTGCGGTATCCGGCAGCGCGGAGTCTTCTGCATGGAATGCCTCTTCCGGCCCTTTGGCGATGCGGTGCGGGATCCTGACCGTAAAGGTGGTGCCCTTGCCCGGCTCACTCTCGACCGCAATGGTGCCGCCCATGAGCTCTGTCAGCTTCTTGGCGATGCCCATACCGAGGCCGAAGCCCGGCCGTCGGCTCTCCGTGCTGCTCCTCGCGCGCGTGAAGGCTTCGAAAATGTGCGCGAGGAATTCCTTCGTCATACCGATGCCATTGTCCCGGATGGTCGTCGTGAAAAGCTCGATGCCCTCTTGGGCCGGAGCGGAGCAGATATCGAAAGACACCCTCCCTCCGGGCGGTGTGTACTTGCATGCATTCGAGAGAAGATTCAGCAGGATCTCCTGCAGCTTCACCTTATCGGCATAGATGAAGCGCTGCGGCGTCCGAAGCGTCCTTGTGAAGGAGATCTGTCTGTCCCTCATCTGATTTTCAAAAAGGCAGCCGACAGACTCATAGAGCTCTTTCATGTCGATGACCGACTCCTCGATACTGCTCTTGCCGCTTTCGATGCGCGCAAGCTCAAGGACATTGTTGATCAGAGAAAGCAGGAATTCCCCGGACTTCTCGATCTTTTCTGTATAGTCCAGGATCCTCTCCGGCTCGTCCTTGTACATGCGAAGCAGGTGGGAGAAGCCAAGGATCGCATTCATCGGCGTGCGGATATCATGCGACATATTGAAGAGGAAGGTGGACTTCGCCTTATTGGCGAGTTCGACCTGGCGGAGCGCTTCTTCCAGCTGCTGCTGTTTCTTCCTCTCCTCATGGATGATCTGATCCAGCGCGCGGTAGCCTATGATGACCTCGAAATGATCTTCATCCTGCTGAGAAAGCACCGCCCGCACTTCGAAATACTCATTCCCCGTAGAATTCGGATGCACATGGCAGCGGACGCTGTACGTCTTATGCCGGAGAAGCTCCTCCTCGAGGCGAGCGGGTGAGAGGAGGACGGTGATCTCTTCGCGATCCGCCTCATGCACCAGATGCTCGCAGGCATAGCGGAGCCATTCACGATAGCGATAATGCACATCCTCGAGCAGCTGCCCTATATACGTATCCTCCATGCCCCGGATCAGCTCGATGGTATCCTGCCGGAGATCCGTCAGGAGGATCACAGAGAAATCCTGCCCCAGTGCATTCATCACGGCCTGGTTCTGCATCTCCTTCTGCTTGGCGCGGTCGATGGGATTCACCATGTACAGGAGATCTTTCGCGCGCCCCTTCTCATCTCTCGTCTTCACGATGAATCGCGCCTGCCGCCACTCTCCCGTGCGCGCACGATATGTGGTCGTGATGGTGTCTTCCTGCGAAAGGCGCGTGACAAGCGTCCTCGTATCCACAAAATCGCGCATGTGGTCCCAATATTCCTCGGAAACGATATACTGCAGTATATCCTCAAATGCCTGCGACGCCGCACACACCTTCCCGCTCACCTGATACCCTTCACCGACACTAGCGATCCTCTCGCAGGTGTCTTTTTCCAGATCGATGAGGTAGATCACCCAGTAGATCTTGCTGATCGCAGAAATGACTTCATTCGACCGGCGTTCAGATGCGAGTGCCTCCTCGAGACGCCGCTGGTGTCTGCCCTCTTCCCTGATCAGATCATCGATCGGCCGGATCCCGATGACGACCTTAAAGCTCGTCTCATCCTGATGCACGCGGATGGCCTTCAGCTCGAAGTATTCATTTCCCTCGCGGTTCCCTTTCGTACGCGCCCGATACGTGAACGTTTCTTTCAGTGCCAGATGCCGCATCAGTCCCTCAGGGCCCAGCTCCCCATAGAAATCCCCACAGGACTCTTTCACCAGCAGATGATCGCGGATGTATGCCATGCGCGAGCGATAAGAGAGCTTCTCCTTGGCAGGCAGAGCCTCATCGATATCCATGCCATGGCTGAACATCCCCTGCTTCACGATCTCTATCGTATCTGTCTTGAGGTCTGCGAAACAGATCACCGTGTAGTCTAAGCAGAGCGACTGCAGGATCGCATTCTCCCTAACAAGATGACGGAACGCCTGCTCCATAGGAGTTCCCGGCTCCGACTCCGCACAGAGCGTCTTGTCGTAGTTTTTGATCGACGCAAGGCAGTAGCCCGGTGTCCCTGCCGGCATGATATGGAGATGGATGAAGCGCTTCGTCCTTTGGGCAAAGGTATCGAAATCCAGCGTCTTTCCGTGATAGGCCGCTTCGTAGTAGGGGAAAAGCCACTTGCCGCCGATCTTCGGCAAAAGCTCGATGCCCGATCTGCCGAGCAGCTTCTCAAGAGGGATAGAGAGATGCTTTGCTTCCGCCTCATTGGCATAGGCAAAACGCCAGTCCACCGGTTTTCCCGCCTCATCCACCTCGACATGGATGACATAGATGGGCACCGGACTCTCCCAGACCGCTGCCCCCAGCATCTTCAAGTAGATCTCGTCCTTCATCGCTTTCCCCCTTACGGCACGCACAAAAAAGCATGTATAAATTCTTTTTATTATACATGCCTGCACCGGAAAAAGAAAACGAAAAAGATCCCTCGGCTGCGCTCGGGATGACGAAACGGAGAGGGCCGCCCCATTCTTTTTCATCCCACTTAGGAAGCCAACCTCCGCCCCTTCGGGGCACCTCCTTCCGGGGGAAGGAGGGAGTATGCCGCCTTCTCGCATCGTCATTTCGAGCGAAAGCGAGAAATCTTTTTCGTTTGCGGTCAGGAAAAAGAGACGAGGATGACGGATCACAGGAAGCACCGCACTCTCTGCGGCGTGGAATCACGGTGCTTCATGCAAACAGCTTTACGAAGGAAAACGGAAACGGCAAACGAAAAAGATCCCTCGACTGCGCTCGGGATAACAATACGGGAGAGGGCTGTCTCACATTCCCTTTCATCCCGCGGCGGGAGTGAGCCTCCGCCCCTTCGGGGCACCTCCTTCCGGGGGAAGGAGGGAGTATGCCGCCTTCCTCCGCCCGCCCCTTTTTCCCATTTAAATACCCGCACCGGATGGCGGCCGGTGCGGGCTGTATTTTTGGAGTCTTCGGAATGGTCTAGTCATAAGACCATAGGACTATGATCCTATGAGAATGCGGAACGGAACAAGCATATGTTCCTCAGAGATCCACCGTTGACAGCCGGTTTCATTCTGCCGGACCGCAGCCGGCAAGGAGAGATGGGAGCGCAGGATGGAAAATCATACAGGAACACATAAGGAAAGCACTGACCTCATGCGGAAAAGAAGAGCAAGCCTTGGTAAAAGGCGCACGGAAACGCAGATGCGCTATGACTTCTACAGCCCCCGACTCTGGTGCCTTGGGAGTCATGTCACGCTGCGAGGCCGCCCTCGTTCTTTCTTTCCTTTGCGTTCTTCCGCACCGGCTAGACAGATTTACCGGAGAGGACAGACAGAGCATCCCAAAGGCCTTCCCTGTGAAGCGCGGGAAAACGCTACGGGATCCTCCATCTCACAGTCGAAAATTTCGGAGACGAAGCTCATGAAAGAGAGTCTGCTCATTTCTCAGGCGATCGCTGCACCCATCCTGCCGATCTACTTTATCGGCGGCAAATGCCCCGGGCTCCTGATCCACACGCAGAGTTCTTTCGGACAGATTTTCTCATCAAACGATCTGACATGTCTACTTGGTTCTATTATACACCATTTTTCACTTGAAAAAGTGAACAATTTGACCTGCATGATAAAAGCCCCGCCGCCGCGGGGCTTTTCTGGCTATCGAAAATTTCTTGAGATGCTTATGAGAAACGAGGTTGCGTGCCGTCCCATTGACCGCAGACGAAAGAGGGGGCAGATTCAACGGGTTCAACGGGGGCGGTGCGGCGCATTTCGTCATCCTGAGCGGAGAAAAACGTCGTATGTTAACAAACGGCAAAAGATTTCTCGCTTCGCTCGAAATGACGATACGAGAGTCCCCTAGTCTCCTAGTCCCCAGTCACTAGTCCCCAGCCACTACTCGTTTTGTTCCGCCAGCGCTTTCACGAGATGATACACCTCCGCAAAGGGCAGGTGTTCTTTTTCTGCGATGGCCTTCACCGATTCATACTCGGGGTAGAAGCGTCTCTCCCCGGGGAGGGCGACTTCCTTCACCTCCGCGATACCGAAGGGCGTTTCCACCTGCCTCTGGTTGCGGTGAAGGATGGAGCGCATGACGCTCGGAAATTCGCGGATACCGATGGTCGTCGTTTCTTTGAAGATGATGTCTTCAAGCTCTTCCATCCTGCTCTTCTTGCAGATCACGGTGAGCTCCCACGCGGGACGGTTCTTCTTCATGTAGACCGGGCTGTAATGGACATCGAGCGCGCCGGCCTGCATGAGGCGGTCGATGGTATAGCCGAGCGCTTCGCCGGTGCTGTCGTCGATGTCAGTCTCGAGCTTCACGATCTCATCCTCGCCCTCTTCCATGGCATTCCCTTCGATGAGGTATGCGCGGAGGATATTCGTGCGCTCGGTGTAGGCTCTCTTGCCTGCACCAAGGCCTGTACGCACGATGCGGAAGGCTTTCGGCAGCTGGTGCGTCGTGCAGATGGCCGCCGCAATGGCTGCGCCGGTCGGTGTGACGTATTCCCCCTTCGCCTCCATGATGGTGAGCGGCATATCGTAGGCTTCGATGATATTCATAGTCGCCGGGACGGGGACAGGCAGCACGCCGTGCTGGCAGCGGACGGTGCCTCTGCCCTCGGTGAGGCAGGGGATGATGACATCCGTGATCCCCAGGCTGTCAAAGGTGACCGCCGCGGCAATGATATCTACGATGGAGTCGATGGCGCCGACTTCATGGAAATGCACTTCTTCCAGCGGCATGTGATGGGCGAGAGACTCTGCTTCCGCTACGATGTGGAACATCTTGCCCGCCAGTGCTTTCGCCGAGTCTGTCATGTCCGTCGCGTCGATGATGTCTAAGATCTCTGCCAGATGGCGTCCGTGGTGGTGGTGATGCTCATGATCATGGTGATGATGAGGCTCTTCGCCTCCGTGTCCGTGACAATGAGGCGCCTCTTCTTCATGGCAATGGCAGTGATGCTCTTCCTCGTCCTCATGGCAATGGCAGTGATGCTCTTCCTCGTCCTCATGGCAGTGGCAATGATGCGCTTCCTCGTCCTCGTGACAGTGGCAGTGATGCTCTTCCTCGTCCTCGTGGCAATGGCAGTGAGGCGCTTCCTCCTCATGACAGTGGCAATGATGCGCTTCCTCCTGCGGAGCTGCCGAGCTGACCGGCGCCGGACCATAGAGGTAGGCCATATCATGGTCATGATTTTCATGGGCTGCATCCAGAATGACATTGAAATCACAGCACGCAATGCCTGATTTCTTGACGCTGGAGATCTCCACCATGAAACCGTCCGCGGGAATGGAATTCAGCGCGCGTTCCAGCACCTCCGGGTCTGCGCCGAGGTCGATCATCGCTGCGACGAACATATCTCCGCTGATGCCGGAGGAAGTTTCAAGGTATAATGTTTTTCCCATATGGTTTCTCCTTGTTGGCTGTTGATTATTGGTTGGAATCAGGAGTGACTGGTGACTGGATTCTAGTGGCTAGGGATTAGGAGCTTCGAGTGACTGGTGACTTGAATACGACTTTCGGGCATCGCCCCGTTTCGTCATCCTGAGCGGCGAGAAACGTCGTATGTGAGATAACGAATGCCAGAACAGCTGCGACCTGAGCCCTCGATCTCGGCGAAGCCGCCACCCTCATTCCTAATTATGGCACGTAATCATAACAAGAAATATGGCGATATGGTTACTTTCAAATCCGTCCCATTTCCGCCAATCGGTTGATCTGTGTCGCCACATAGCCGGCGCCGAAGCCATTGTCGATATTGACGGTTACGATGCCGTTCGCACAGGAATTGATCATCGTCAAGAGCGCCGAAAGGCCGTGGAAGCTGGCGCCATAGCCCACCGACGTCGGCACCGCGATGACGGGATTCTTCACAAGCCCGCCGATGACCGAGGCGAGCGCCCCTTCCATGCCTGCCACCGCGATGACACAGTTCGCGCGGCGCACGATCGCCTCCTTCGAAAGGATGCGATGGATGCCGCTAACGCCCACATCATAGACACGTTCGACATGCGTCCCGAAGTACTCTGCCGTCTGTGCCGCTTCCTCTGCGACGGAAATATCTGCCGTGCCGCCCGTGCAGATGGCCACGCAGCCGATGTGCTCCTTCTCCTTTTCCAGCTTCAGGATATGCGACACCGGGTCATAGGAGATCTCCGGCAGGAATTCCTTCACGATCTCATACTGGTGAGGAGAGGCGCGGGTGCCGAAGACTTCCCCCTCCACCTCATAGAGCCTTCGGAAGATCTGTCCGATGAATTCGTCAGATTTCCCCTGGCAGTAGATCACTTCTGCAAAGCCGGAACGCTTCTTCCGATCCGTATCGAGCTTGGCAAATCCCATTTCCTCATAGGATCGCTCCGCCGGATTCTCACGGATGAGCGCCTCTGCCGCAGAGAGCGACAGCGCGCCGGACTTCACTTGGGTCAATATTTCTTGAATACTCATATATGTGTCCTTTGGTTGATTGGTTGTTGGTTTAGGTTCAAAGTTCAGGGTTCAGGGTTAGTCCACGGAGCGTGCTGCCCTTTGATTGCGTTTGAAAGTTTCGTTTAAATGAGAAATTAGAAATGAGAAATGCGAAATGGTGGTGCGGCGCATAAAAATAAGGAAGCGCCACGGAGTATAAATAGTGGCGATGCCCGAAAGTAATATTCAAGTCACCAGTCCCTATTTCCCATCCATCGACCCCGAGCGGAACCCTTCCAGGTCCATGGTCACGTAGCGAAAGCCCAGCGCATGAAAGCGCGCGATGACTGCCTCACGATTTTCCACGAGCTTTGGGAGCTGCGCGGGGAGCACCTCGATGCGGGCGATATCCCCATGGCAGCGCACGCGAAACTGCGAAAAGCCCAGATCGAAAAGCAGCTGCTCAGCCGCTTCGACCGCGCGGAGCTTCTCCTCCGTGATCCTCGCGCCATAGGGGAAACGTGTCGCCAGGCACGCAAAGGATGGCTTATTCCATGTGGGAAGTCCTTCCTTCTCCGACAGGATGCGGATCTCCTCCTTCGTGAGCGCCGCCTCCTTCAAAGGGCTCACGACGCCCAGCTCGGCAAGCGCTTTCAGCCCGGGGCGATAGCCCTTCGTATCACTGAAATTTGTCCCGTCGATGATATAAGCGATCTGATGCTCCTTCGCCAGCTCGCCAAGAGACGAGAAGAGATAGGTCTTGCACCAGTAGCAGCGATCCTTCGGATTGTCAGCAAAGCCCGGCGCAGCGAACTGGTCCCTTTCCACGATCACCTGCCGGATGCCGCGGGACGTGCAGAAATCCTTCGCCTCTTCGATCTCACGCGCGGGGACGGAATTCAGTTTCATCGTCACTGCGACAGCCTTATCGCCGAGCACCTTGCAGGCCTCATGAAGAAGGAAGGTCGAGTCCACACCGCCGGAAAAAGCGACGGCGGCCGAGCCAAGTGTTTTCAAATGTGCTTCAAGCGTTTTCTGCTTGAGAAGAATGCTTTCATCGATCATAGGAGAGTCTCCTTTATTAGGGTTTAAGGTTCAGGGTTCAGGGTTAGCCCGTGGGACGTGCTGCCCTTTGATTGTGGGTGAAAGCCTCGCGCTCTCTAGTGAGGAGTTAGGAGTTAGGGATGGTGGTGCGGCACATAAAAATAGGGAAGCGCCGCGAGTATATATGGGGCGATGCCCGAAGGTGGCATTTAAGTCACTAGTCACTAGCCACCAGCCACTAGTCCCTAGCTACTAGAATCCAGTCACCCCAAAATATACTTCTTTCGCGTCTTGAAAAGCAAGACAGAAAGTCCAACAGCCGTGACGAACCAGCTCAGCGGATACACCGTCATAAGGCAGTCAAAGCTGGGGATGGCAGGAAATACGGTCCCCATGTAAAGGATACGGAATCCGCAGATCCCGACGATCGTGATGAGCGCCGGAGAAAGTGAATTGCCAAAGCCACGGAGATAGGCGGAGATCATTTCGATGGCCAGATTCAAAGGCTCCGCCAGAATGATATAACCCATGCGGGTGACGCCATAGCTGATGACCATCACATCGCTGGTAAAAAGTGCAAGCAGCGATGGCGAAAAATACAGGATGGGCGCTCCGATGATGACGCAGACGACCAGATTCTGCAAGGTGGTGATGACCCCGACGCGGCGGCAGCGCGCCATGTCGCCGGCCCCGTAGTTCTGCCCGACGAATGTCGTACATGCCTGCCCGAACGCATTGACAAAGATATAGCAAAGAATATCCAGATTGAACGCCGCCGCCGTTGCCGCCATGACATCCGCGCCAAGGCTGTTGATCGCCGACTGGATCACGATGTTCGACAGACAGAAGACCGCCGCCTGCAACCCGGCCGGTGTGCCGATGCGAAGGATCTCCCGTAAAATATACAGATCAAAGAACGATGTCCTGCATTCCAGATGGATCACATGCGTGCTGCGAAGCAGGATCGTCACCAGCATGGCGGAAGAAAGAAGCGTCGCACATGTCGTAGAGATCGCCACCGCTGCCACGCCCTGATGAAAAAACGCCACCAGCGTGTAGCTGATGATGACCTTGATGACCCCCGCCGCCGCCAGACAGAAGAGGGGCGTCTTCGTATCTCCCTGACTTCGGAAAATGGCAGACGCAAAATTATAGACCAGGATCCCCGGCAGAGCCAGGAAAAAAATGCGCAGATACTCTGCCGAGAGCGGCATGAGCGCATCCGGCACCTGAAGCAGCGAGAGCAGCGGCTCCGCGACAGCTTCGCTCAGACAGGTCATCACGATCCCTGCGGCAAGCGCGAAGGCAAGCGTCGAAAAGACCGCCCGATGGACCCCCTCCCGATTTTTCTTCCCTGTCATTTGGGAGATCACGACATTCGCCCCGATCGAAATACCGATGAAAAATGTCACGATGAAGCCGATGATGGGCGTATTGCTCCCGACAGCCGCCATCGCTTCCTTCCCGACAAACTGCCCCATGATGATGGTGTCGATGGTATTGAACACCTGCTGCAGCATGCCCGTCAGTGCCAGGAGCAGCGAAAAACGGATCGTTTTCCTTCCGATCGGCCCATGCGTCATATCTATTTTTTTCATATATACCTCTTACCCGGCAGGCGAAGGGCAGCGATCGGGGGGAAAGGGAAATCATCTCTGCGCCCCGAAGCCGCCGGATGGCCTGCTACATATATTTCTTATTATATCATTCCTGACAACCTGCCTTGCAAGCGCAGTGCCTCTTGCCAAGACCGGCCATTGGCTCTATGATATAGAGGAATACAAATGTATGCAAATACCTTCTGGCTATCGAAAGGCATGCCTAAACAGTGACTGGTGACTGGATTCTAGTAGCTAGGGGCTAGTGGCTAGGGATTAGGAGTGGCTGGTGACTAGTGGCTTGGAGACATCCGACTCCCGTATCGTCATTTCGAGCGAAGCCCTCAAATCTTTGTCATTCGCATTCAAGTGGTCGATGTCAGAAACCCCAAAACGGGAAGCCTGTTATCTCAATAACCTTCGGGCATCGCCCCGTTTCGCATCCTGAGCGGCAAGAAACGTCGTATGTGAGATAACGAATGCCAGAACAGCTGGAACCTCGTCATCGATCTCGGCGAAGCCGCCACCACGATCCTGAAATTTGAAAGCAGACTATTCTTATTCCCTATTTATGAAGCCTCATAGGTTAAACGGGTTCTGAAGGTTCAAAAGGTTCACAGGTTTCGTAAATACCATATATTCTAAAACTCTGCGGCGCATTTCGTCATCCTGAGCCCTGAACCCCGAACCCCGAACCCTGAACCCTTGTCCCTTTATTGATTTCCTCTAAGGAGGCATCGCTTATGGATCTATTCGGACACGAAGACCCGGAAGAATATATCGTCCGCCGCAGGCAGGAGATGGCGCGCTCCACCGGCTTTGCCACGCACGAAGCGCTGAAAGAAGCCATCACCTCCTGCAGCCGCTGCCCGCTTCGCCGCGAAGGCGGTCTTGGCCCCGTGCTCTCCACCGGCCCTGCGGATGCCCCGCTCATGATCGTCGGCGAAGGCCCCGGGGGTGTCGAGGATGACTACGGCGGCCCTCTGATCGGCCCCTCCGGGCAGCTGCTGGACAAGGCGCTCGCCTCCGTCGGCATCACCCGCGACCATGTCTACGTGACAAACATCGTAAAATGCCGTCCGCGCGGCAACCGCACCCCCACCATGGACGAAGGGCATTTCTGCGGAAGCATCTGGCTTTTACAGGAGATCGCACTCGCACGCCCTGCCGTCATCATCGGTCTTGGCAAAGTCGCGCTCCGCTTCTTCCTAGGCCGCGAAGCCGGCATCATCCGCTCCCGCGGTCACTGGATCGATTTCCATGGCATCCCCGTCATGCCGACCTTCCATCCCGCTTACCTTCTCCGACAGAGCGGCCGCGCACTGGTCGATGCGAAATGGCAGGTCTACTACGACCTCAAAGCCGCCAAGGAACGCGCCGCCGCCCTCCGCCCGGACTGGGTATGGCAAAGCGACACCCCGCCAAACCTTTTGGGAGAGCTTGCCGCGGAGCGCGCGAAACGGCACTCCCAGGGGTGATTTCCTCCCCGATTCCCATAGCTTCTGTAAGAAAGGACCCCTATGCATACACTCTTGACCACCCTCATCGGCCTTGCCATCGCCGGCTGGTTCCTCTACTGCCTCTACCGCATGCTGCGCGGCGCGCGCGGCAGGGACTGCGCCAGCTGTCACCTCGCCGGCGGCTTCGAATACAAAAGTACCGCGCCTGTCAAGCCTGCTGACATGAAGCGCAAAGAGATCGTCACTGACACCGGCCATCTCATCATCGTCGATGAAGAAGCGGCCAGAAGGCGGCGCGAACGGATACGGAGGATGATGGAGCAGCCAAAGGATGAGAAACGCAGCTGATAGAAGACGATACGGGAAGGCGGCACACTCCCTCCTTCCCATGGAAGGAGGTGCCCCGAAGGGGCAGAGGTTGGCTCCCTAAGCGGGATGAAAAAAATGGGAAACAGCCCTGCTCTCGTTTCGTCATCCCGAGCACAGCCGAGGGATCTTTTTCGTTTGCCGTTTTCTTTTTCCTGTGTACATACATCTGCATGAAACACCGTGCTTCCAAGTCGTTGGGAGTGCGGTGTTTCCCGTGCCCCCTCTCCTCACATTGCTTACCGGACCGCAAACGAAAAAGATTTCCCGCTTCCGCTCGAAATGACGATGCGGGAAGGCGGCACACTCCCTCCTTCCCATGGAAGGAGGTGCCCCGAAGGGGCGGAAGTTGGCTCACTCCCTAAGCGGGATGAAAAAATGGGAAACAGCCCTGCTCTCGTTTCGTCATCCCGAGCGCAGCCGAGGGATCTTTTTCGTTTGCCGTTTTCTTTTTCCTGTGTACATACATCTGCATGAAACACCGTGCTTCCAAGTCGTTGGGAGTGCGGTGTTTCTCGTGATCCCTCTCCTCACATCGCTTACCGGACCGCAAGCGAAAAAGATTTCCCGCTTGCGCTCGAAATGACAATGCGGGAAGGCGACACACTCCCTCCTTCCCATGGAAGGAGGCGCCCCTTATTGGACATGGCGGCGAAGCCGCCACCTTCATTCCTAATTCCTCATTCGAGCAAAGATTCCATCCCCCATCAAGGGGGCAGCACGCCCCCAGGGCTACCCCTGAACCCTGAACAAAAAAACAAGCCATCTTTTACCACGAAAAGATGGCTTGTTTTTTTACAGTTTTACAGTGTCCGTCCCATATCGACGGCCATCTGCTTATCTCTTTCCGGCGAACGGCCGGCTATGGTGAGATAGCCGCCGATCATCGCGCCATTGAGCCCCGCCGAGAGGGCAAAGGCCTGCATGTCGCGGAGCGAATTCTCACGTCCCGCGCATACGCGCATGATGGCGTGAGGCAGGATGAAGCGGTACATGGCGAACATCCGAAGGATCTCGATCGGCTTCGGAGGCTTATTCTTGCCAAAGGGCGTTCCCGGGATGGGATTGAAAATATTGAGCGGCACAGAGGTGACGTGATGCTCACGAAGAGCAAAGGCCATGTCTATCCTGTCTTCCTCCGTTTCCCCCAGCCCGAAGATGCCGCCGGAGCAGACCTCCAGACCCGCCTGCTGGATGCGGCGGATGTGCGCTTCCTTTTCCTCATACGTGTGTGTGGTGCAGATGGCGGGGAAATGGCGCTTCGCCGTTTCCAGATTGCAGTGGATGCGCTGGCAGCCTGCCGCCTTCAGCGTCTTCAGCTGTTCTTCGGTCAGAAGTCCGAGCGAGCAGCAAACGGAGAGCTTTGTCTCTTTGCTGATCCGCTTCACCGCTTCTACGATGGAAGCAAACTGCACGGGATCGCTCTGCCCGCGGCCGGAGGTGACGATGCCGAAGCGTTCTGCGCCATAGGCCTCTGCCTGTTTGGCTTCGCGGAGCAGATCCTCCGGGCTTCTTAGCGGATACTCCTTGACGCCGGTGTGATACCAGCCCGACTGCGCGCAGAACTTGCAATTCTCCGTACAGCGTCCGCTTCTGGCATTCACATCGCTGCAAAAGCGCATCTGATCGCCGCAGAAGGTCTTCCGGATCCTGTCTGCTGCCGCCATAAGGAAGAAGGGCTCCTCCTTTCCGGCCGCAAAGAGCGTCTCTGCCTCCTCCCTGGAGATCTCTCTTCCCGCGAGCACCTGATCCATACACCGAGTGATGGTTGCTATATGTTCATCCATGATTTGCCTCACCATTTTCTTTCAGGAAAACACCGATTCGGTCTAAGGAAACACTGATTAAATCGTTGTCAGATTTCATTCTTGGATTTTTATACAGAGCGAGGAATCATCTGACGCGAATAGCGAGCTATTTAAGGAAGATGATGACGAAGCTATGTATAAAAATCCATGTGAAATCCGACTCTGCGATTTAATCAGCGTTTCCTTAACCCGTGCATGATCCCGCCAAAAGTATATAGAAGGTGTGAAGGTGGCAGCCTTATCCCTCAACGCATGATACCTGCGGTGCGGATCAGCGTCCTCGCTTCCTCTTCTGTGATCGCTCCGCCATTCAAAACCTTTTCCGTCCACTTCAAAATCTGTTCGCAGCTGCTTTCCATTTTTAAATCCTCCGGTCGCATGGCCGGGTCTTGCCTTTGTCATACCTTACGTGTCATACGTAATAGAAATATTCGTGTTTGACAATGGGAATATTTCTATGCATTTGTGCTGGTTATTGTGAAATCGGGACTGGAAATCAGCTGTCTGATGTCTGATTTCCAGTCCCGATTCACTCTCAAAGCTTCGGTGTCGTCATGGAACGTCCGAGATCCTCCGTCATGCGGATATCTTCCTTCGGATCACGGCCGCCTGTCGTCAGATAGCCACCCACCATGATGCCGTTTAGCCCGCCTGTCAGCGCATACGCCTGCAGGCTTCGCAGGTTCACCTCACGGCCGCCGGCGGTGCGGATCAGCGCCTTCGGCAGGACGAAACGGAACATCGCAAACGTGCGGAGCACCTCCAGCGGCGGCAGACGCTTATTCGTATAGAAAGGCGTCCCCTTCACCGGATTCAGGATATTCAGCGGTACCGAGTCGATATGCATCTCCTTCAGGTGGAAAGCCATCTCCACCCGCTGATCCAGAGACTCCCCGAGCCCGATAATCCCGCCGGAGCACACGCGGATCCCTGCCGACTGCGCGGTATGGATGATATCCTCCTTATCCTCCATCGTGTGCGTCGAGCAGATCTCTGGAAAATAGGAAGGCGACGTCTCGATATTGCAGTGGATGCGCGTGATGCCCGCCTCTTTCAGCTGGAGTGCCTGCTCCTTGGAGATCAGTCCCAGCGAGCAGCACACTTCGATCCCCACCTGCTCTCTGATCTTCTTCACGATATCAATGATCTCATCGAACTCATTCGGATTATCCTGGTTACGGCCGGAAGTCACCAAAGAGAAACGGACAGCGCCTGCTTCCTTCGCCTTCTTCGCTGCCGCCAGGATCTCCTCCTCCGGCAGAAGGCGATACACCTTTGCGCCCGTGTGATACCAGCCCGACTGCGCGCAGAACTTGCAATTTTCCTGACAATGCCCGCTTCTTGCATTGATGATCGCACAGAAATCTACCGCATTCCCATTAAACTTCTGGCGAATCTTATCAGCCATTGCAAGCAGCAGCATGGTATCCTCATCCTTCGTGCGGATGAGACTCTTCGCTTCCTCCTGCGTGATCTCACCCCCATCCATGACCTTCTCCGCCAATCTGATGATCTCTGCACAAGCACTTTCCATGATGATTCTCCCTTTCCTTCATTCCTTCGGGGCACTCGCCCCTTTGAATTGTTACCTTGTAGGTAAGTATAAAATAAACAATCAGATGTGTCAATCAAGAAAATAATTGCAGTTGACAATGAAGAAAGGAAAGCGGAGAGGTGCGCGGCATATGTGGGGGAAGCGCGAGTCCCTGACCGCGAATGACAACGATTGAATCAGTGCTTCCTTAAAAATCATTCGCGCCCCTTCCTCTGGAAGGGGCAGACGAGCGAAGCGAGGCGGGGTTGGCTTCCCCGAATGTGGGAGTACCGTTTCACGCGGCCAACCTCCGCCCCTTCGGGGCACCTCCTTCCAAAGGAAGGCGGGAGAAAAAAGGGCTGCGTGTATCGTCATAGGTATATTGGCGGCGAAGCCGACGCCTTCTCTGCTATATCCGCTGCCCCTGAACCCGCCCCTACCATTTCTTTTCCAGAGGAAAGCGGAGAGGTGCACGGCACATGTGGGAAAAGCGTGAGTCCCTGACCGCAAATGACAACGATTGAATCAGTGCTTCCTTAAAAATCATTCGCGCCCCTTCCTCTGGAAGGGGCAGACGAGCGAAGCGAGGCGGGGTTGGCTTCCCTGAATGTGGAAGTACCGTTTCACGCGACCAACCTCCGCCCCTTCGGGGCACCTCCTTCCAAAGGAAGGAGGGAGAAAAAAAGCGCTGATGTCTTCCGATCTCCCAGTCTCTTAGTCTCTTAATCTCCCAGTCCCCAGTCATCCCATACACCACAAAGCCCCTGACCGGTAAATTTCCGATCAGGGGCTTTCGATGCGATCGCATCAGCGTCTACCAAAAGACATTAGTCGATCGTGATCTGACGCGATGGTTCTGCCTTCTTTTCTTCTTCCTTCGGCAGTGTGATGGTCAGGATGCCATCCTTCAGTGCCGCTTTGATGCCTTCCTCCTTGATGCCTTTCACCGTGAACTGACGGCTGAAGGAGACAGAAGCACGTTCGCGGCGGATGTAGTGATGCTCTGTATCATCGGCATCCTTCTTGTCTTCCTTCTTTGCACCCAGAGACAGGATCCCATTTTCATAAGAAATATGGATCTCTTCCTTCTTGAACCCCGGCATATCGCAAGTGATCTCGTAATGATCCTTCTTATCCTCAATATCGACCTTCGGGACAGCGGTGTAATCCTGATACACCGTCGGCATATCATCATCAAAGAAGTGATCCAGAACCGTATTGCCAAACAGACCATCAAATGGAATCAAACTACGCATATCAAAGACCTCTTTCTTTTTATAATTTTCTTCAGGAGCCCTTTCGGTTCTCCCTTGAACAACTATAGTATAGCACTTTTAGCGCTCGTGTCGATAGAGTGCTAAGTTATTTTTGATTATTTGATTTAAGAGAATGAAAATGCGTGCTGCGATGATCTTTAGCTGGTGCTATCCTCGTATCGTCAGCCTTCCCCGCAGGGGTAATGCTATTAAGTTAAGGAAAGCATTAGCTACGTAACGTCTTGCTTCCCCCTTCGGGGGAAGTGCCGAAAGCAATAGGGGCATGCTAGCGGTATAGCGTGCTATGTTGAATAGTCCGACGCTATCGATATTCCAACACTTTCATGCAATACCGCTACGTAGCCCCCTCACCCCTTCGGGGAGCTCCCCCGATGGGGAGCCAAGAACATTCTGCCGCTTAACTTAATAGCATTACCCGAAGGGGCGGATAGGGCACTGGCGGTATGCAAGACAGGGACGCTGATGTCTCCCAGTCTCTTAGTCCCTAGTCCCTAGTCCCTAGTCCCTAGTCCCCAGTCACCAGTCACTAGTCCCCAGTCACTAGTCCCCAGTCAGCTCGACACGTTTGTGACGGTGATGATGCGTTGTCCCTCATACTCTTCACTTGTGTACGTGATCCGCACCGTCCGCTTGTACCCGCCCTCTGCATCCGATGCCGTAGAGGTCACTGTCCCCTCCGTGCGGGATGCCGATGTATCTGTCACCGTCACCTTGACCCGCCGTCCATTCACCGAGAGCGTGAAGCTCTGATTTCCCATCGTCCCCGTCTTCAGCCGCCCGAGCGCCACATTCGCTCCGCTCTCTGCCGCATACACCGAAGACAGCCCCTGCTGATAGAGGTACGCCTCCGAGGCCGTGCGGGAGACATAGTAGAGCGCTCCCGCAGACAGCGTCACCAGCATAGAAAAAAGAAGCAGCAGGCACAGCGTCATGGAGCCCTTTCTCCTATTCATAGCGCTGCCCCTTCCTGTAGAAATCGGCATACGAGAGAATACTCGTCCGGAAATGCATCATTTCCCCCGACGGGCGATGCAGGAGCGAGAAGGAGATCGCAAGCGCGCCCTCGCCGTTCTTGACAAAGAGCGGCCCCTCCTCGCAAGTCAGTGCGTACTCTTCCTTCCCCGATGTCGTCCCCGTCACCGGCTCCGTCGTCCTCCCGTACACATCGAGCTTCAATTTCTCCTGGTCCAGAAAAAAACGATACGTCTTCACTTCGCCCGACTGGTTATACGCCTCGTAGCTGTAGGTATCGCCGGAGATCGAAGAAGCCGTCTCCCTCTTGAGAGCATTGCGGAGCTGCTCTGTCATGAAATCCATAGCATAGAGTCCCTCGCCCGCGATCCGCGAACGCTTCGCCATGAGATCCACCGCGCGCACAGCCTCCGCCGCGAAAGGATAGAGCGCCGCCGAAAGCGATGCGAGCAGGAAAAGCGCGATCAGCGCCTCGAGAAGAATATATCCGCGCCTCTTCATGCTCCGCCTCCCTTCCTCACCCTGACAAGGAAACACCGCGTCTTTCTCTTTTCCCTATTATAACAAAAAGGCGATGTGAAATAACGATCATCTCATTTTCGCGTTCCATCTGCCGCGG
>OLNZ01000877.1_pt1 | contig 25503 bp, 25 predicted proteins | sample 1672981 | NCBI WGS metagenome assembly OLNZ01 (sample SAMEA3136743, study PRJEB25190) | human gut metagenome | biome: human gut; feature: human-associated habitat; material: faeces | place: Austria | collected 2013 | reverse complement strand
CTTGCATGTGTTAGGCACGCCGCCAGCGTTCGTCCTGAGCCAGGATCAAACTCTTGTGTTCAATCTCTGTTTGCTTCCTCTCGGAAGCGCTCTCTCTCTTTTTGTCGGGTCTTTCTCCCGACTCGCTGTCTATGTTTACTTGCGTCTTTTGCACTATACAGTTTTCAAGGTGCGTGTCGCTGTCTCATCGGCGACAGGTGTTATTCTACCAAAACACATCGCTATTTACAACCCCAAAATACACTAATATTCGAATATATTTTGAATTATTCGTACTTACACAATAATATTTCGCTACATCTCACTGTTTTTAATAATTCGACAAAATATTTGCAGATTTCTCATTTTGAAAAAATAGAATACGATAGCGTGCTTTCAGCATACGCTCACAGCCGCGCAGCCTGAAACGTCACAAAAAAGATGAAGTTCACCGCGCGTAAAACCGCAAATCCTCCGCACGAATTGTCATACGGAGGATTGCTGCCATATTATTTTGTCTCAGGCGAATCAAAGATGCCGCCTTAGTCCCTAACCGAGGGCGTTACGATTTTTATTTATAAGCATGGAATCAGCATTGCAGCTATTCCCCAAACGAGGTATATGCCCGCATGCATAATAAACGCTTTTTCGCCCACTCAAAAAAAGTCGGCGCAGGTTGCCCTGCGCCGATAAGGCTTCAATGCTGTTGCTATCAGCCGACCCGCTTGAGGAATATGTACAGCCTTGACTGCGCGTCGGAGTAGTCAAAGTCGTCGCCGCACGTCACAAGCGTGATGAACGTGTCATCGGGCGTGGCTCTCACGCCGAGCTCAATTTCGGAGCGGCTTATCTGCTTATCAATCCATGCCTGAATCTCCTGTACGGAGGCCTCCGCCATATGCGCCGTGTTGTAAAGGAGCGTATCCGTCGGCTCATTATCATTCGTCTCATAGATAGAGAATATCTCCCACTCAGAGTATTTGCCGTAAAGCATTATTCCGAACACACGGTTTCTGTATGTCGTAAGGTTTTCCTTATTGTCCTGTACCTTGTGCAGGTCATGGAACATCTTGCCTGACTTGCGGGAGTTGTGGCCCGTGATTGCGTTATTCCTCGTGAACACATCATAGTAGGCGTAGATGCTGCCCTGTCCGGGATTGCCCGTCGATTTTTTATCGATATCATGGTCGTTGTAGAACCAGTTTTCACCGTACATTATCGGGTAGTCGATAACCGTATCGCTTATCCTGATCCAGCCCACAACGTCGCTGTTCTTCGCGTATGCGTTTGCATATGCGTCGGCATACGGATTGTAGCTTGTCTCGGGGAACTGCGCAAGGTGGCCTTCGCCCACCATGTAAAGCCGTACCGCAAGAGCGGGAGCCGTATTATCGTCGCCCACCATTGAAGCCGCAAGCATCTCGCCCGAAAGCTGCGCCTTGCCCTCCGCGTACTGCTCGAGCAGCTCCGCGTCATACTCGTTTACGGATCCGTCGCCGTTGACATCACCCATTATCACTATTTTGCCAATCGATGTGCCATCGGCGAATATCTCGGTACCCGTTCCGACGGTCGATACGTCGATAAGCTCCGCGCCGTCCTGCGATTTAAGCGTTATCGTCTTGCCGCCCGTAAGCGAAGTCATTATCGCTATCACGTTCTTTGCACTGCTCTTGGGCATAAATCCGACATAATTGCCGAGCGAATATACGGGCCTGAGCGTCCAACCCTCGAGTGAAGTCTGCAGGTTATCGTTGTTGCCGAATCCCTCCGCCGCGCCGTCGTTGAACATTACTACGCAGTGGTTGTCGCCGATTGCGGCATATGCGACGTTTTCAAGCGCTTCAAGCTCGGCGCTCGAAGGTGCGCAGATAAGCTTGCCGTCCTGCTTGAGGCCGACAGTCATGCCGTTGCCTGCGAAAATCGCCGTTATGCCCGCAAAGCCCGACACCTCGTCCTGCGATTTATCGCCGTCGCCCGCGCCCTCGACCGATGTCGATACCGCCGTGCCGTCCTGCTTGAGGCCGACAGTATGATATTTCGCCGTTGCTATGCTGCTGACGCCGCTCCAGTCGGCTATATTGAGCTGGCCGTAGGAGTTGTCGCCTGCGGCGACTACCGTCGAATTTGCAGTAAGCCCGAGCGTATGCTCACCGGCAGCAACAACCTGAGTTATACCGCTCCACGACGATACGTCGCACTGGCCCTTTCCGTTACCGCCATCGGCTACGACCGTGCCGTCCTGCTTGAGGCCGACGATGTGCTCACTGCCCACCGCTATGCCCACTATATCGGTCCATTCCGCCGCATTCGTCCAGGTTGACGCCTTTTCGCCCGCAAGAAGAACCTTGCCGTCAGCAGTAAGGCCTGCAAGCGTCGTGTCGTTGCCCGCGGCAAATATTACGCTGCGCCAAAGCTTCGTGTCAAGCTGTCCGACTGAGTTATTGCCGTGCGTCAAAAGCGAGCCGTCCGTCCTGACGCCGGCAGAATACATGTTTGTTGTGACTATCATGCCGCTTGCTTCGCCCGCCGCGGCTACATTGCCCGTGACGCCGCCCTGATTGCCGCCTTGTGTAGGCGTGGGATTCACTATCGACACAGGTCCGTTTTCCCTGTTGCACGCGATCAGGCTTGCGCAAATTATCAAACAGATAAATATGCTTAGGAGTTTCTTAATACCATTCATGCGATAATTTAACCTCCGTGTTTGGTCGATATTTTACGTTTATAATAATATCACAACAATTCAGCAAAATACAGTGTGCGGCTAATTGTTTCTAAATTGTTCACTTTTTCTCCGTCCGCAACGCTCCCGACACCGTTAAAGGAATTTGCACATATTATATATATTGTCCCGATGCCGTGAATACGATGCTTGACATGTGCGCATAATAGGCCATATAATAAGTATGGCAATATTTCTCGCGGTGAAGAAATGAGTAAGCGGCAATATGCTCAAAGAGAGCCGTCGTCAGGTGCAAGACGGCAGCGGAAGGCCGCCGAATATGGTTTCGGAGCGGCGTCGTGCGAGTGATTTCATAAGTGCGGCGCGTGTCATGCACGTTACAGCATGGACTTATGAGGCGGACGGTTTTTGCCGGATGCGAAGTAGGGTGGTACAGCGATTTTACGTCGCCCCTATATGGGGCGGCTTTTTTTATTCGCTGCCGTATGTTTCCCGGGAAATATGCAATAGATACGCGAAAGGCGGTAAAATATGGAAAACAACAAGCAGAAATTCTACATCACAACGCCGTTGTATTATCCGAGCGATAAGCTGCACATCGGCCACGCTTACACTACCGTCGCCGCAGACGCGGTGGCGCGCTACAAGCGGCTCATGGGGTATGACGTTTATTTTCTTACGGGCTCCGACGAGCACGGCCAGAAGATAGAGCGCAAGGCAAAGGATAAGGGGCTTACGCCGAAGCAGTATGTTGACTATATCGTCGGCACATTCCAGGACCTTTGGAAAATGCTCAACATATCGAACGACGGTTTTGTGCGCACGACAGATGATTACCACATCGAGTGCGTCCAAAAGATATTCAAGCGTCTCTACGAGCAGGGCGACATCTACAAGGCAAGCTACAAAGGGCATTACTGCACGCCGTGCGAATCGTTTTGGCTCGAGCGGCAGCTCAAGGACGGCTGCTGTCCCGACTGCGGCACGCCCACCGAGCTCGTCGAGGAGGAAAGCTACTTCTTCCGTCTCAGCAAATACGCGCCGCGCCTCATAGAGCACATAAAAACTCATCCCGACTTCATACAGCCTGCGTCGAGGGCAAACGAAATGCTCAACAATTTCCTGCTCCCCGGGCTTGAGGATCTCTGCGTATCACGCACGACCTGCAAGTGGGGCATTCCCGTTGAGTTTGACGACAGGCACGTCGTCTATGTATGGCTTGATGCGCTGTCCAACTATATCTCCAAGCTCGGCTATCTGTCCGACGACGACAGCCTTTTCAAAAAATACTGGCCGGCTGACGTACATCTCGTCGGCAAGGAGATAGTCAGATTCCATACGATAATTTGGCCCATAATGCTCATGGCGCTCGATCTGCCGCTGCCCGAAAAGGTTTTCGGCCACGGATGGCTTGTGCTCGACGGCGGCAAGATGTCAAAATCAAAGGGCAACGTCGTTGACCCCGTCAAGCTCGTCAAGCGCTACGGCGTCGACGCCATTCGCTACTTCCTGCTCAGGGAGGTTCCGTTCGGCTCGGACGGAGTTTTTTCGAACGAGGCGCTCATTACCCGCATAAACAGCGACCTTGTAAACGACCTCGGCAACCTTCTCTCGCGCACCGTGAGCATGATTGAAAAGTATTTCGGCGGAACCATTCCCCCGCACGATACGCCCGCCGACGAGGATAAGGCGCTAATCGAGCTTGCCGAATCCCTGCCCGCGCGCATCGACGAGCATATGAACGCTTTGCGCATACCCGAAGCCCTGCAGGAAATATGGAAGCTTGTCGGCGCATGCAATAAGTATATAGACGTAACCGCGCCGTGGATTCTCGCCAAGAGCGACGAATCAAAGCCGCGCCTCGGCACCGTGCTTTACAACCTTGCCGAGTCGCTGCGCATCATAGGCGCACTCCTTCAGCCGTATCTCCCTGCGACATCGCCCGAGATTTTCAGGCAGCTCGGTATCGCCGAGGGCGAGCTTGCCGACGTTGCCAAGCTCGACACGTTCGGCCGGCTGCCCGTTGGCGGTTCGGTACATAAGGGGGCGAACCTTTTCAATCGCATCGATATGAAAAAGGAGCTCGAAGAGCTTGACGCGCCTTCCGCGAAGCCACAGACCGACGCCGCACCCGCGCCCGCGAAACAGCAGTCCGAAAAGCCTGACGAGGCGCCGCAATGTATAGAATATGAAGATTTTGCAAAGCTCGACCTGCGCCTTGCAAAGGTGCTCGCCTGCGAACCCGTCAAAAAGTCAGATCACCTGCTGAAACTCACGCTCGAGGTCGGCAGCTCGACGCGCACCGTCCTTTCAGGCATAAGGGACTGGTATTCACCCGACGACCTCGTCGGCAAAACCGTTGTGCTCGTCGCCAATCTCAAGCCGCGCAAGATGTGCGGAATAGTGAGCGAAGGCATGGTGCTTTGCGCCTCCGATGAGGGCGACGTCCATCTGAGCGCGCTGACCACAATGGCCGAAATGGCAAGCGGGCTTAAAGTGAGATAAATCGCCGCATATATTTGAACGTCCCCGATAATGCGGCGCATTTATCGGGGACGCGTGCTTATAACGGGAATGCTGCCCGCTATAGTTTTAACTCCATATACTCTCGGCACACATCAAATCCGACAGCGTTATAGAACTCTATCGCGCCTTTGTTAAACTCCCACACGTCAAGCTCTATTCGGTCTATCGCCGCCGCACGCGCCATGCCCTTAATGAACCCGATAAGCCGCGTCGCCGCACCCATTCGGCGATAAGCGGGGTCAACTCCGAATTCCTGTATATGCATGAACTCTATGCGCGGCCTGTAAGGCGACTCGGGCTTAACAATTCGCTCAACCATCGCAAAACCGCATATGCTGCCGCCGCATTCAGCGACAACAACGTATCGGCCCTCCGCGTCAAAAAAAGCGTATACATATTCCTTCAGCTCGTCGCAGAATCCCGCCTTAAACATGTCGGGACGCGCGTCACTGTGAAGCCTGTTCACCTGTCCGCGCAGCACATTCACCTGTTCAAGCTCGTTACGCTCGGCAAGGCGCACGGTTAACTCCGCTTTTACATCGTTCATGTATGCAATAACTCCCTGCTGTCCCTTATTCCCGAATCATACAAAGCCGTCGTTCCCGTCCGGCTCAGCTCCGCGCAGCCTCTCTCGCAAGCGCGGCATCCTCTCTTATTCTCTTTGTAAGCTCATCGAGCGACGCGAATTTTATCTCGCCGCGTATGCGTTTGAGAAAAGCCACCTTTAGCTTCTTTCCGTAATCGTCGCCGCCGTGTTCCAATATATGCGTCTCCACCGACAGCCTGTCGCCGCTCACGGTCGGATTAAATCCTATGTTCGTCACAGCCGCATACGTCTTGCCGTCGAGCTCCGCGCGCGTCGCGTACACACCGTGCGGTGGCAGTATCCTGCCCTCAATGTCGTGTATGTTCGCCGTCGGGAACCCTATCGTTCGGCCTATCTGCCTGTTTTTTACGACTACGCCGCTTATCAAAAACGGCTCTCCGAGCAGAGCGTTCGCTCCTTCGATATCGCCGGCCGCTATGCGTCGCCTTATGAGCGTGCTCGATACGACTTCGCCGTCCTCCGTCACGGGCATGAGTATATGCGCTTCAAAGCCCTTCTCTGCGCCCATTTTCATTAACGCTTCGCCGTTGCCGCGTGCGTCTTTGCCAAATGTGAAATTGAAACCCGCGACTATCGTCTCCATCGCGTACCGCTCAATGAGCATATCTATAAACGCTTCGGGGCTCATAGACGCAAGACATTCATCAAACTCGAGCGCCGTCACATTCGGGCAAAGGCGTCTCAATGCTTCAAGCCGTTCCTCCGCGCTCATTATAAGCGGCGGCGCCGCTCCGAAAAGCGAAGCGGGATGTTCCCTGAACGTCACGATACGCGTTTCGAGGCCCTTCTTTGCCGCAATCTCCTTTGCTTCGCCGATAAGCCGCCTATGGCCTATATGCACGCCGTCAAACGTGCCTATAGCGACGACGTCACCCATTTTCCGTACTCTCCCCCAGCATAAGCGTCATTTGCAGCCTGTCGCCGTCCCTTTTGCCAAGCCCCGCAAACACGCCGTCTATATATATGCGCAGCGGCTCGCCCTGCGCCGCCTCCCATTCGCACGCTATGTCCGCGCCGTTCAGCAGGCGTGTTCTTGAGCGGTTCGAAAGCCCGCTCAAATAAAGCGGCGTTATATGCGGTATGGCGCTGTCCATCGGCATGACCGCCTCCTCAAGCGCGCCCGTCTCTTTCATCTTTTGAAGCTCCGCTATCGAGAAAGCATTTTCAAGCGTGAACTCTCCGGACGCCGTGCGAAGCAAAAAACTCATGTATGCGCATGTACCGAGGCTTTTGCCGATGTCGCTGCAAATCGTGCGTATGTATGTACCCTTCGAGCACTCGATGCGCAAAAGGTATCTGTTGTGCGACGTTTTGGTCAAAAGCTCGCATGCATATACGGTTATCTCGCGCGTTTTCGTCTCGATATCCGCTCCCGACCGCGCAAGCTTATAGAGCTTTACCCCGTTTTGGTTCAGCGCGGAATAGGCAGGCGCGTTTTGCGATATTCTGCCTGTAAAACACCCGAGCGCCGCGCGAAGCTCTTCCTCGCTTACCGTCTTATCGCTCGACGCGGTCTCCGTACCGTAAGAGTCCTGCGTGTCGGTCGCCTTCCCGAACGCAATTTCGGCAATATACTCCTTCTTCTTGTCGATTATATAATCAAAAAGCCGCGTCGCGCGCCCAAGGCATACCGTAAGCACGCCGCTCGCGCCCGGGTCGAGCGTCCCGCCGTGGCCGACGCGCTTCATGCCGAATATACGCCGTATGTCCGTCACAACGTCCGAAGACGTCAATCCCGGCGGCTTCAGCACCGTGACAAATCCGTCCGTCATTCCTCCAGCTCCCCAAGCGCTGCATTTAATATAACTTCGCGCGTTTTTGCATAAGACCAATACGACGTACAGCCTGCGGCACGTTCATGGCCGCCGCCTCCGAATTTTGCCGCTATTGCCGAAACGTCCGCATAATTTTTCGAGCGCATGCTCACTTTAAGCGAACCGTCTTTGGCCTGGCGTATAAATATAGCTATCTCAACCGTATCTATGTCACGTATTTTATCGACTATTCCTTCGCAATCCTCGCTCGACGCACGTACGAGCTTCATATCGTTTTGACATATGCCTGCTATGCCTATGCGGTTATCGGCCAAAAGCTCGAGCTTTCCTATTGCGATGCCGAGAAGCTTCGTTTTTGATATCGACTCGTCGGCAAATATGCGCCTGTTCAAAAGCTGAACATCTATCAGCTCTACCATCTTTGATGCGTAAAGAAGCGAACGCGCCGTCGTGTTCGAATAGGAGAACCGCCCCGTATCAGTCAGTATCGCCGTATACATCGCCTCTGCAAGCTCACCGTCGACCTCAACTCCGAGCCCGTTCACAAGCTCAAACATTATCTCGCCGCATGCCGCCGCCGTCACATCGACATGGTTTATCTCGCCGAAGCCCTCGTTTGTCACATGATGGTCTATGCATATCGTGTATTCCGCCGCGTCGAAAAGCTTTGCCGCGCTGCCCATACGCTGCCTATCCGCGCAGTCAACCGATATAGCCGTCTCCGTTCGCTTCGCGTCCTCGGGCTTAATCATCGCCTCGGAATACGGCAAAAACGCATACGAAGGCGGCATTCGCCCGTCGCATACAAGCTGAGCGCGCTTGCCCAGCGCGCTCAATGCCATATAAAGCGCAAGCGATGAGCCCACCGCGTCGCCGTCAGGCGAAACATGCGTAATTATCGTGAAATCATCCCTGTGTCGTATCTGCGCAGCTATATCCGCAATCGTGCTATTCATCGTTACCCTCTGTTTCCCCGCTTTTCTTATCCGCAGCCGATATATCGTTGATTATTTTAGAGATATACACGCTGTATGCTATCGAATCGTCGAGCACGAACAGAAGCTTTGGCACACGCCTTATCTCTATGCGCTTACGAAGCTCCCTCGCTATGAAGCCGCTCGCGTGGTTGAGCGCCTCGACCGTCTCCCGCCGTACGGCGTCGTCCTTGTCGTATACGCTCACATGCACCTTGCAAAGCGTCAGGTCGCTCGTCGCATCCGCCGAAAGTATCGTCGTTATCTCGGCTATGCGCGGATCCTTAAGCTCCTCCCTGATTATGTCGCTTATGCCTTTTCTTATTTCTTCGCCTATTCTGTCGTATCTTAATGACATTATTGTTTCGCCTTTCGTTTTGATATCTGCCAAATAAGCGGCTCTGCGCCGCTTATCCGACATCGGTTATTATGCCCCGATCAGCGCTTTGTTTCCTCCATCACGAACGCTTCGATTATATCGCCCTCGCGTATATCGTTGAAGTTTTCCAGGCCTATGCCGCACTCGTAGCCCGCCGCGACCTCCTTGACGTCGTCCTTAAAGCGTTTGAGCGATGATATTTTGCCCTCGTGTATGACTATGCCGTCGCGCACCACTCGCACCTGTGCGTTGCGCTGAACCTTGCCGTCCTGAACGTATGCGCCCGCTATCGTGCCTATGCCGCTGACCTTGAACGTGTTCCTTACGGATATGCGGCCAAGCTCGACCTCCTTATAAACAGGGGCAAACATGCCCTTCATGGCGTTTTCGATATCCTCTATCGCCGTATAAATGACCCTGTAGAGGCGTATGTCGACGTTTTCCCGCTCCGCCGTCTGCTTCGCCGTAGCATCGGGGCGAACGTTAAAGCCGATTATTATGGCATTCGATGCCGACGCGAACATTACGTCGGAGCCCGTTATCGCGCCCACACCGCCGTGTATGCAGCGCACCCTTACTTCATCGTTCGACAGTTTCTCGAGCGCCTGCTTTACGGCCTCGACGGAGCCGTGTACGTCCGCCTTTACGATTATGTTGAGATCCTTCACCTGGCCCTCGGATATCTGGCTGAAGAGATCGTCGAGCGATACCTTTGACGTCATTTTGACCTGCTCGGCCTTGAGCTTGTCGCGGCGCTCCTCAGCGACCTGGCGGGAAATATCCGCATCCGTGGCGTTAAGCACATCGCCAGCCGACGGAACCTCCGAAAATCCGAGAACCTCCACAGGCTGCCCCGGCCCCGCCGAATTGACGCGCCTGCCCTTGTCATCCATCATCGCGCGGACGCGGCCGTACGCAAGACCCGCAACCACCGTATCCCCAACCCTCAGCGTGCCGTTTTGAACGAGCACCGTCGCAATCGGGCCGCGGCTCTTATGTAGCTGCGCCTCTATTATTGTTCCCTTCGCCATGCGGTTCGGGTTCGCCTTCAGCTCAAGCACATCCGCCTGCAAAAGCACCATTTCAAGCAGCGTGTCAAGATTCATCTTCGTCTTTGCGGACACGGGTACGCATATCGTATCGCCGCCCCATTCCTCGGGCACAAGGCCGTACTCCGTGAGCTGCTGCATTACGCGGTCGGGATTTGCTCCCTCCCTGTCCATCTTGTTTATCGCGACAATTATTGGCACGTTCGCCGCCTTAGCGTGGTTTATCGCCTCAACCGTCTGCGGCATTATTCCATCGTCCGCCGCGACGACGAGTATTACGATATCCGTGACCTGCGCGCCGCGCGCCCTCATCGACGTAAACGCCTCATGGCCCGGCGTGTCTATGAACGTTATCAGCCTGCCGTTGCATGTCACCTGATACGCGCCTATATGCTGGGTTATGCCCCCTGCTTCGCCCGCCGTTACGCTCGAATGGCGTATCGCGTCAAGAAGCGACGTCTTTCCGTGGTCGACGTGACCCATTATCGTGACGACCGGCGGACGCTCGACAAGGCTCGATTCCTCATCGGCGTCGTCGGCCTTCTCCTGAAGCACATCCTCAAACGTCTTTTGCGGCTGATATTCAAGCTCGATATCGTAGTCGGCCGCAATAAGCGCGCATGTATCGAAATCGATCTGCTGGTTTATCGTAGCCATTATGCCCATGTTGAACAGTTTTTTGATTATCTCGGAAACCGGTTTGCCGATCTTCTCCGATAAATCCTTTACAGATATTGTTTCCGTGGTAATCACCGCCTTTTCTATTTTAACGGGCTCCGGTTTGCGGACGGGCTGCTGCTTCTTCTGCTTGGAGCGTCTGTTGTAGCTGACCTCGTCGTCCCAAATCGGCTCGTTTTCCTTCAAGCCCGTTTTTCTTGCCTTCGTCTTGCGTTCATCGGCCTTATTTTTGCCGTAGTCCCTGTCGCCAGGCCGCTGCTGCGCTACGTTGACGACTCTCTCGTTCGTACGTCCGCGCTGCTCCTGCCTGCCAAAATCGCCCGTCTGCGCCTTCGACGGCCTTGCGTTGTCGCGCGGCTGCCTTTCGTTCGCGCGGCGCGGCTTGTCGTCCGCGTTTCTGTCCGGCCTGTTCCTGCCGCCCTGCTCCGGCCGCTGCTCCGCCGGTTTGTTGTCCGGCTCTTCGGGTTCTTTTGCGCTCTTGGCATTTTCCGTCTCTGCGGCCACAGGTTCTTCGGCCTTCTCCGGCTGAGCCTCTTCCTTTTCTTCCTGTTTTTCCTCTTTGTTTTCCTGCGCGGGTGCCGGCGCTTCTTCGACCTTTGCGGCGCTCTCTTCGCCGCCTACCTGTACCGCAAGCGGCGTGTCTGCCTTGAGCAGCTCCTCAAACAGGCGCTTCTGCTCCTCTTCCTTCCTGAGCTTTTCTTCGTGCTCTTCCTTCGCCCTCAGCTCGCTCTCGCTCCTGCGCGCGCTCTGCAGAAGCGATGAAACCTCGCCCTGCGTTTTCTTTATGAGTTCAAACAATTCCTTCGCCTGTATCTCAAGCTCTTTTACGGTATCGGTTATTTTAGCTTTCGCCATTGGACGCACCCCCGTGATCAATTTCGTTGTTGTCGCTGTATGCCCGCGTTATCATGCCCGAAAACGCCGCATCGGTGATCGCCGCCACCATTCTCGCTTCTTTTCCTATAATCCCGCCGAGATTCTCCACCTCGACGTACGGTATCCGTTTCGCCCCGCATCTGCCCGACCAGCGTTTTTTTGTTGCCGCCGATGCAGAAACATCAACGAGCACCGCGTAAGCCTTCGAGGCCTTGACGGCCTTATCCGCCGCAAACTCCCCGCTCGCACATTTTCCGGCCTTCATCGAAAAGCCTATTGCGCCCGCAAGCTTACTGTTGTTCATTCGCGGCAAGCTCCTCCCTTAGGCGTTCATACACGTCGGGTTCAATCCTATGCTCGAGCGCCCGCTCAAGCGCCCGCGACTTCATCGCACGCTCAAGGCAGTCGCTTTTCTTGCAGATATACGCGCCGCGTCCCGGCGCTTTTCCCCGCATGTCTATCGAAACCATGCCCTCGGCCGATTTCACTATCCGTATAAGCTCTCGCTTCTCGTGCATCTCGCGGCAGCCGACGCACATGCGCATGGGTATTTTTTTCGGCATAGGCGATCCTCCCAAAAGAAATTACATCATGTCGGGATCGAGCATGGGCGGCTGCTCCATCTCACGATACTCCGCCTCGACCTGTGAATTGCTCTTTATGTCTATCTTCCAGTTCGTAAGCTTGACGGCAAGGCGCGCGTTCTGCCCCTCCTTGCCTATCGCAAGCGAAAGCTGGTTATCGGGAACTATCACTCGCGCCGCCTTCTCCGCCTCATTCACATATACCATCAGCACCTTCGCGGGGCTGAGCGCCTTTGCGATGTACATCGCGGGATCGGGATCCCACTCGATTATGTCTATCTTCTCGTTTCTAAGCTCGTTTACTATCTTTTCGACGCGTATTCCCCTTTGGCCGACGCATGCGCCAACGGGGTCTATCTTGCTGTCCTGCGAATAGACGGCGACCTTCGTCCTGAAGCCCGCCTCGCGCGCTATCGACTTTATCTGAACCACGCCCGACTGTATTTCCGGCACCTCGAGCTCGAAAAGGCGCTTCACAAGGCCGGGATGCGTACGCGACACCTCTACCTGGGGCCCCTTGCTCGTGCTCCTTACCTCAAGCACATACACCTTCAGCCTCTGGTTGGGCTCGTACATTTCGCCCTGCGGTATCTCGCGGTTGTCAAGGAAGCCGTCCGTCTTGCCGAGCTCCACATACACGCCGTTGCGCTCGATGCGCTGAACTATTGCCGTAAGAACCTCGTTCTCCTTCTCGCGGTACTCGTCGAGTATCATGCCGCGCTCCGTTTCCCGTATGCGCTGAACTATGACCTGCTTCGCCGTCTGCGCCGCTATACGGCTGAAGCTGCTCGACCTTACCTCCTCCTCGAGCACGTCCCCAAGGCCGTAAAGCACGTTTATTTTCTTTGCGTTTTCAAGCGATATCTCCGTATACGGATTCTCGACGCGCTCCACAACCGACTTCAGAGCGAACATCTTCACTTCGCCCGTGTCGCGGTTTACCTCGGCGCGCACGTTGCCCGCGCTCTCGCAGTTGCGCTTATACGCCGTCGTCAGCGCCGCCTCCAGCGCGTCTATCAGTATATCCTTGCTTATGCCGCGCTCTTTTTCGAGCATGTCAAGCGCTTCCATAAATTCCTGATTCATTTTATTGTGTCTCCGTTCGTTGTTTTAGAACTCTATATACGGCCTTATTATTGCCGTGTCCTTTTTCAATATCGTCATGCTCAGCACGGCGTCCTTCGTTTTTACCTCGAGCGTGTAATCCGTATCGGTATAATCCGTCAGAATACCCGTAAACTCTTTTTTGCCGCCGACAGCGGCGTAAAGCTTCGCGGTGACGGGTTTTCCGAGATTCTTCCTGAAATCGCGCTCCGTCTTAAGCGGCCTGTCTATACCGAGCGACGATACGCTCAGATAGTATGCGTCCTTTATCGGGTCGGCCTCATCGAGTATGGGATCGACCGCGCTGCTTACCTTTTCACAATCGTCAAGCGTTATGCCGCTTTCCGAATCGATGTACAGCGTAAGCACCATATTGCCCTGCTCGTTTTGGTATTGCACCTCGACAAGCTCATATCCGAGCTCCTCGACCTTCGCCCGAGTAAGCTCAAAAACCGTGTCGCATATCTTCATTTAGGCCCTCCTCGTCCCGTCAAAATTAAAGAGCGGGACACTCCCCCACTCTTCTTACAAAAAGCTATCATCGAACACATTTTGATTATAGCACGCCGTTTCCGGCTATGCAAGCCTTTAGGGAACTGTTATTTGCTTTATTGTGTCGGAAACTGCGTATTTTTACGCAAATAAGGCGCGTCGGGCTTGACCGCAACAATATATTATTTGGGGTATTGCTTTTTTCGGAGCGCTGATGTAAAATACAATCCGTACCGAAGATATTCCTCCTTAGCTCAGTCGGTAGAGCATGCGGCTGTTAACCGCAGTGTCGTTGGTTCGAGTCCAACAGGGGGAGCCAACAAAAAACGCACTTTTGTCTACCGACAAAGGTGCGTTTTTTGATTGATGTTTGCCTTCGGCAAATGATGACAGCTTCGCTAACGATGTTCGCTTCGCGAATGATGTGTGGCTTCGCCACATTTTATGGCAAACATCGCATCATTGCAAAACGAAGTGGAGCAACATCATATTTGCGAAGCAAATGCATCATATCGCCGTAGGCGATGCATCATTGAAATACCCTGAATTTTATGATATAATGTCTTTAAAGGAGGCGATTACGTGAAGGAAAATAAGCTGGCAGAACTGTCAATGGAATTCTCTGTGGATATTATCAACCTTGTAAAGCATTTAAAATCTAACCACGAATCTATTATTTCCAATCAAATTGGCAGAAGCGGAACGAGTATCGGTGCCAACATCCACGAAGCACAGTACGCACAAGGCAAGAAAGACTTTGTTTCAAAACTTGAAATTGCCTTAAAAGAAGCAAGCGAGACAGGCTATTGGCTTGAATTATTACACAAAACCAACTACATCAATGAACAACCATATAAAGCACTTTCAGCAAAATGTACGTCTTTGCGTGTTATGCTGATCGCTTCTTGTAGAACCGCTAAGGAGAATACAAAATGAAAATAGCGGAAATTTCCACTTTGCTCAAACGAGAACTCTATGAAAATGACTATCAATACGGATTTTGTTTTGATGGCAGAAAATACACGCCGAATTTTAAAGATGGGTTTGATGCAGAGTTTTTTAATCTATCAAAAACCGTATATCGCATTCAAGATCCGCAAGATACCATGAAAGAAAAGATTGGGACCTGCATTGATGCGGTGATTGTAATGAAAACCATTTTAGATGAATTAAATATCCCAAGTAAAATTTGGCTACTTCATCATAATGTTAAAAAGACTCCACATACAATTCTCACCTTTGAAGCGGAAGAAAAACTTGTCTATCTTGAACTGACACCTCAATCAAACAAACCATGGTATGGTAAAGAAATATTATATGAGAATGAGCACAGCTTTGTTGATAGTTTTCAAAAAGATGACTTTACAATTATCGAAATAACTAATCAAATAATAATCGGTTCTCATCCGGACTCGTTGCTACAGCATTTACCGCAACAATATTAATAGCCGTGGTGTACTTTTACTTACTTTTACCTCAATTTTGCACCGTTTGGTTACTCTTTAGCACGAAAAAGACCACACTTGTCTACCTGACAAATGTGGTCTTTTTCGAACTAAGTGTGCCTTGCGGCACGTGAAGTGATGCTTCGCATAGTGAAGTTGCTGCGCAGTGAAATGCCTGCGGGCGTGAGGGACACACTTAACTTCACTTCGTGCGTAAGCACGATACTTCACAGCGGCATTGCCGCTGCTTCACCCGGCGCAGCCAGACTTCACTGAATATTGAAAAAAACTTCCTATAATAATAATTGTGAAACAGGAGGTGTAAATATGTCCGAAAGCAAATTAAGAACCCGGTCCATGGATTTTTGCTGTGCAGGTTATCAACCTTTACCTCATTTTACGCCCCGTTTGGCAGTTTCTCACCCGGAAGCAGTCTTTGCGCGCCGAATTGTTTTTCCGGCAATAAAATACCTTGCCGCCGCCCGCCGCGCGTGATACGCTGATAACATGGCATAAAATGAAAGGAGATCGTATGAGAGCGGCTTTAATACAAATGCGCGTCACCGATGATAAGGAGCATAATCTCGATATCGCGGCGAAGCATATAGCCGAGGCGAAAAGCAATGGGGCGGATATGGCAGTCCTGCCCGAAATGTTCTGCTGCCCGTATTCGGGCAAGTATTTTACGGCCTTTGCAGAGGAGAGGGGCGGCAGAATCTGGAGCCGCTTGTCTCGCTGCGCAAGAGAAAACAAGCTGCTTCTCATAGGCGGCTCAATGCCCGAACGCTGCGGGGATAAGCTGTTTAACACATGCTTCGTGTTTGATGAGACGGGCCGTGAAACGGCGTTTCATCGCAAAATGCACCTTTTCGATATCGATGTGAAGGGCGGCCAGCGCTTCAAGGAGTCGGACACGTTCGCCGCAGGAAGCGATATAACCGTGTTTGATTCCGCACAGGGCCGCTTTGGGGTTATGATATGCTTCGATGTGCGTTTTCCCGAGCTTGCGCGGCTCATGGCGCTCGACGGGGCGCAGGCCATAATCGTTCCCGCCGCATTCAACATGAACACCGGCCCCATGCATTGGGAAAGCACGTTTCGCCAGCGCGCCGTTGACAACCAGCTTTTCATGCTCGGCTGTGCGCCCGCGCGCGATGAAAGCGCCGAATATGTATCATACGCCAATTCAATCGCTGCCGACCCGTGGGGCGGCGTTACAGCTCGAGCAGGCAGCGGCGAATGCGTGCTTTTTGCCGATATCGACCTGCAAGGAATCCATGAAGCGCGTGAACAGCTTCCGCTTTTGAGCGCAAGACGCACCGACGTCTACAGCCTGACGCGCACGCGGCTTGGAGAGTAGCGCGCAAATAAAAACAGCGGCACCGAAAAACGTCGGGAGCCGCCGAAACTGTTTTATTCGATTATCATATCATCTCAGGGCGTTCCTGCTCATGAGCATGTTTGCGGTGACATTCGCGCTCGCTGCGGTAAGCTTGTTGCGCGTATCGGCCTGCGCGTCGATGCAGGCGCTGCGCACGGTGTCCTGCTCGATTATTGCGCCGCACCGCTTGAGTATGACATCAACGCATTCAATATAATCGCGTATGGGCAGATACGGCAGGTTCACCGCCTGTTCGAACAGCGACGACGCTTCAGCCTCAACCGCCGTTGCAAACATCATCACATTGTCGGGCAGCGCAGGTGAAAAAACGTATTTCCCCGCGGTTTTTGGGGATATGCCGTCGAGCAGGAAAAGGAAGCGCAAGGGTTGTGCCGATGCTTCCGCTATGTAGCCGCCGATATTTTCAAGCTCCCTTTCGCCCACAACGACGAGCCTGAGCTCGGGCAGATCGTTCGCCACGCGCATGGCAAGCGTCGTTTTGCCCGTGCCTTCGCCGCCCGTTATCAGCGTATGCGCATATCTCCCCGACCGCATAAATGCTATCGCATTGTCAACAAGCACATTGTATTGCTCTTCATACAGGTTAGTTTCGGGCGCCGCAGTCTCCTCCATCGGCACAAGGCGGCCGCCGTCTGCGATAAAGTACCTGCTTTTGAGGAATTTTCCGCTGCCGTACGACGCATGGAAGTTCCATATGTCGTCTATCGCACCGCGCCAGTCGCCGCTCTCGAGTATTCGGGCATATATCTCCTCGAGCGCCTCGTCGCATACATATTGCTCCTTCATTTCGCCGCGCTCATACGTCCATGTCAGCCACGGCTGCTCCGCCATAAGCGTCTGCCTTTGCGCCGTCTCCCTTGCCGGCGGAGTCGCCTTCACGGGCGCTCCTCCCCATGCCGCGCTCGCCATCGCCGACATCGTATCGCGCACGGGGCCTCCGGGCGAATGCTTGACCGTCTCTCTTATGCTCTTGCGCGTCCAGTCCATAAGCGTTTCGGAATCGAGCGTCGCAAGCGGCTGCAATATCGCAAGCTCGCTTCGCATCGCCTCGTACAGCACGCCGTCCGCCTCGCCGCGCGCAGCCATCAACGAAAATGCGTTATCGCAAAGTATGAGCCTGTCGAGTATGAAATCTGTGAAAATATTTCCGCTGACCCGCCGTATATCCCGCGACGCAAGCAGCGCCGTCATCGCGTGGAAGCCATCGCACGCCGTTCGCACATTGCCCGCTTCCAACGCGCACATGATGAGCTTGAGCTTTCCGAATACGCCTTTATCGGCCTCGCCACGCAGTATCGTCAGACGTGACAGCGCATTCTCAACGGCGTCTATTCCGTCATGATATGTCATTGCGCGAAAATCGATCATTCAAACGCCTCCGCCATCCTTTTCGTATATAATAGCATAACCGCCGTTTATTGGCAACGCACGCATTTTTCGCATATACCGCCCTTTGCCGCCATATTATTACAACACGACAAACGCTTTCGGGAGGAATCATGAAACATCGTCAGGGAACAAGTCTTATTGCGATAGCCGCCGTATCGTTCATTATTATATCGTCGCTCCTTTGCGGCTGCGCCGACCTCGACGGCATATGCGAGCCCACGGAGCCGCTTCCCGTCCAAACACCCCTTCCGTCTCCTCCGCAAACCGCCTTAGGCTCAAAAACAGTCGTTATAGACGCAGGACACGGCGGTCAGGACGGCGGAGCCGTAGGACGCATCACAGGCGTGAAGGAGGACGGTATCAACCTCTCCGTGGCGCGCCTTCTCAAGGATAAGCTCGAACAGCTTGGTTTCACCGTCATAATGACGCGAACCTCCGACTCCGCGCTTGCCGACGCAAAAAAGGATGATATGAAAATGCGCCGCGACATTATGAACCAAGACGGCGTAAGCATCGTCGTAAGCATTCACATGAACAAATTCTCCGATACGAGCATAAAAGGCCCTATGGCATTCTATATGAAGGGCTCTGCGGAGGGCGAACGGCTCGCAACGAGCATAATCTGCGCGCTCTGCGATGCGCTCGGCAATCCGCGCCGCCTTGCCAACCCCGGCGACTATTTCGTCATCCGCGAAAGCGTTCCGCCCGCCGTAATCGTAGAATGCGGCTTCCTCTCAAACGCTGACGATGAAAAGCTTTTACAGACCGCCGAGCATCAATCAAAGCTTGTTGAAGGCATCGCCGCCGGTATAACGGCCTATTTTGGCGGAGGCGAATAAAACGGCGCCGAATTTATTAAATATTTTGAATCATTTACATAATTGTAACATTTTGGGCGTTTAGAGCGTTAAGCAGGAGGTTATAATATCATTAGCTTAACAAAAGCACTGTTTCTCCTCCATCCTCCCATAATGCGGCGAGCTTGCGAACGCAGGCTCGTTTGTATTTTATAAAACGTTTGCCGCGCAAACCGATGTGCGCTATAATATACTCAAGAACGGAGGGATATGTTATGAGTGATATGCCCGCTCAAGGCGGCCCGCATTTTGCTTTTTTTCAAAACAGCGAATGTGAATTTTTCCCGTGCCACAAGACCGACAGGCCCGAGGACTTTAACTGTCTTTTCTGCTATTGCCCGCTCTACGCGCTCGGCGAAAAATGCGGGGGCAATTATAAATACGTCGGCGGCGGCATAAAGGATTGCAGTGACTGCCTCGTGCCGCACAAGCGCGAAAACTATGCCTACATAACCGGACGTTTCGCCGAAGTAGCCGAGCTCGCCAAGAAAAAGGATTAGGAGAGAACCGTGCGGTCCTCTCCTATAAGCGTCGTGACTGGACATAGCCCCCGCACGACAGGCCTCGTCAGTCGTTTTTTATAAGATACTCGGGATGCTCGGCGACAAACCGCTCCGCCTCGGCAAGCAGCTCCTCGTACGCTTTTTTATTGGCCGCCGTGCGCTCCATGCCGCCGTTTACATATTCGTCCGCAAGCCCCTTCAGCCGCCTGTATACGCCGTCGTCCCACGGGCTGTCGTAGCCGACAATTATATATTTATCGCCGCGCTTTTCAACCGTCAGCTTGAAGGCCTGCCCAACGCCGTAGTCGATGTGCGTCTTTACAAATACGTCTACCGTATCGCCGTAATCCGTGCGAATCATTGCGTTGCCTTTATCGACCGTCGTGAGGCGCGAAAGATATCCCATATTTATCTTGTCAATCATAAGCTGCAAATCATAGAAAAACAGGTCGGTGTCCGCCGTCCGTTCCATTATGTCCGACAGCTCCGGCATCTCTCCCGTTTTCCTTGCGTTCCAGTAGCGATACATAAGCTCGGCCGCAAGGCCTGTGATCTGCTCTGCGCGCGCCGCGACCTCCACGGCGTTATCGCCCGTACCGACATGCGCGCCAAAATCTTCCATTGCTCTTTCGAGCGCAGCGAGCATTGCGTTATAGTTGGCGATGTTTGCGTCAAGGCTTCCCGTATCCTCCTGCGCGAGCGCAAGCGCCCGCTGAAAATCCTCCTCGGAGGAGTAGCCCTTGGGCGGAGCATCGTACGAACCGCTCTCATACAGCTCGTACAGCGCCTTATATTCCGCAAAGCCTTCTGACAGCATTTCTATAGCAAGGATGCGAAAACCGCTTACGCTTTCTTCAAGTGATATGCGGGCGGTTTCGCTTTTATGGATGCCGCCCTTCAAAACAATATCGAAGGATACATCCGCCGTATACCGAAACGCCTTGCTCCCGGCCGCGATGCTTGTAATATCCACATTCTCAAACGTTGCCGCGACTCCGGCAATCACCTCCTCGCGTACAGCGATGTATTGCAGATAATACGCCGCCATATATGTATCCCTGTTCAGTATCCAGTCATCGCCGGCCTTGAATTGCTTCCCTGCGCCCTCTGCGCCGCCCGAGGCGAAGCTGTTGAATACGGACAAAACGGTATCCGCAATCCTCGCGCAGGTCTGTTCGCTCGCCTGCGCTTCGGGCGACAGCGTGTACACAATCTCGTTGATTGCAGGTATATTCGCCGCAAGCTCGGGGCGGAGCGCAAACGTGCAGGACGCTATAGTAACACAAAGCGCCGCGGCGCATATGCCCGTCACCACTCTCGCGCGCTTTTTCGCCCGCTGCTCTCCTCTCGCGGCCCTTGCGCCTTCGCCGTCTCGGACGCCGTTATAACGTATCCTCTCGAGCGCCGCGTCGACGCTCTCGGAAAAGCTGTCCGTCATGGGCTCGATAAGCTCCGTCCGCAGCATCTCGCGCATATCCTTTTCGGTTTTCATATTTGTTCCTCCTCACTTTTCAAAAGCTTCCTCAGCTCGGCTCTCGTCCGCGAAAGCCTGCTTTTTACGGTGCCGGCGGGTGCGCCCGTTATTTTTGCCGTCTCCGCTATCGAGTATCCCTCAACATGGTACAGCCAAAACGTGGCCCTGTTCACGGGCGATAGCCGTCCAAATGCCCGCCTGAGGTCTATGCCCGTGACGGCGTCGCAGTCGTACGAACCCGTCCATGCGGCAAGCTCGGCAGTAGGCCGCCGCATGCGCAGTATCGCAAAGCATTCATTCTTCAGTATTTTCAGAAACCATGGCTTGAAGCTCCGCATATCTTCCAGCCTGTCAAGCGCCCTGTACGCCTTGAATATCGCGCTTTGCGCCGCGTCCTCGCAGTCCGCCGCGTTGCCTAATAGCGAATACGCCATGCCGTACATCGTCTTTTTCATCGCGGATACATTCTCCAAAAACCATTCAGTGTCGACAGCTCCCCTCACAAGGTTCTCCTTTCTTTTTATTTATAAAAATAAGATGACAAAAGCCTCGAAAAGGTTGCAGGAACAAAAAATATCCGCCGAAACAGTTTCGGCGGATACGAATTGTTTTGCTATTCGGCATTACGCCTAAGCTTTTTACATCTTTTCGACTATTGTCGTCACGCCCATGCCGCCGCCTACGCAAAGCGTCGCAAGGCCGAGCTTCTTATCCATGCGCTGCATCGAGTGCAGAAGCGTAACGAGTATGCGGCAGCCTGAAGATCCTATCGGGTGCCCGAGAGCTATTGCGCCGCCGTTTACGTTGACCTTTTCCTTATCCCAGCCCATGTCCATGCCGACGGCTACCGACTGCGCCGCAAACGCCTCGTTCGCTTCGATGAGGTCGATATCGTCGACGGTGAGATTCGCCTTCGCAAGCGCCTTTTTCGTGCTTGCCACGGGGCCGACGCCCATTATGCTCGGCTCAACGCCCGCAGAAGCCGTCGCTATTATCCTCGCCATCGGCTTTACGCCGAGCTCCTTCGCCTTTTCCGCGCTCATCACGACTATGGCGGCCGCGCCGTCGTTTATGCCCGACGCATTGCCTGCCGTGACGGTGCCGTCCTTCTTGAACGCAGGGCGAAGCTTTGAGAGGCTTTCTTTGGTGACGCCCGCGCGCGGGAATTCGTCGCGCTTGAACATAACCGTTTCCTTCTTGACCTTCACGGGCACGGGCACGATTTCCGCGTCAAACCTGCCCTCGTTCTGCGCCGCTTCGCACTTGTTCTGGCTCCACGCCGCAAACTCGTCCTGCATTTCGCGCGTTATGCCGTATTTCTCGGCGACGTTCTCCGCCGTTATGCCCATATGATAGTTATTGAACGCTTCCCAAAGGCCGTCCTTTACCATAACGTCTACCACCGTATCCTCGGGCATGCTCATCCTGTAGCCAAAGCGCGCTTTCGGCAGCGCGTACGGCGCGGCGCTCATGTTTTCCATGCCGCCCACCACCATGACGTCGGCCTCGCCCGCCTGTATCATCGCCGCCGCAAGGTTGACCGCCTTCAGGCCCGAGCCGCACACGTTGTTTATCGTCATCGCCGGCGTTTCGACAGGAAGGCCCGCCTTGACCGACGCCTGGCGCGCTACGCTCTGCCCAAGGCCTGCCTGAAGCACGCAGCCCATTATTACCTCATCGACGTCCGTCGGCTTGATGCCCGCGCGCGCAATAGCCTCTTTTATAACTATGCTTCCAAGCTCTGCCGCCGGCGTGTCCTTAAGCGAACCGCCGAACGAACCGAGCGCCGTTCTGCATGCGCCTGCCAATACGATTTCCTTCATGTTGTTTTCCTCCTCAATATTACTGCGGCTCATCCGCCGAAATTATTCTATGTCGATTACCTTTATGTTGTGGGGGATAATAAGCTCGGCTTCCGTTGCCGCCTGCACCTGCTCCACCGTATAGCCGGGCGCTATCTCCGAAAGCACAAGGCCCTTGTCGGTCACGGTCATTACGCCCATCTCGGTGACGATAACGTCGACAACCTTCCTGCCCGTGAGCGGGAACGTGCATTCTCTGAGTATTTTCGGGTTTCCCTTCGCCGTGTGCTCCATGGCGACTATGACAAGCTTTGCGCCCGAAACAAGGTCCATTGCTCCGCCGATGCCGCCCATGCGCTTGCCGGGTATGCACCAGTTCGCAAGGTTGCCGTGCTCGTCGACCTGCATTGCGCCGAGAATCGTTGCGCTGATATGTCCGCCGCGGATTGCGCCGAAAGAGTCCGTGCTCGTGACGAACTGCGCGCCCGGCACCGTCGTTATGCATACGCCGCCTGCGTCTACGATGTTGTCCGTGCCCAGGCCTTCAGGCGCGTGTCCGCCTGCGCCGATTATACCGTTTTCGGCGTGTATGGTCACGGTCATTCCATCGGGGATGTAGTTGGCGACAAGCTGAGGAATGCCTATGCCAAGGTTTACGACGTCGCCGTCGTTGAGCATCATTGCTACGCGCTTTGCGATGAAATTCTTGTTATCCATTATTTTTCCTCCTTCGGTGCGGGAACGATTGCGTCAATATATATACCGGAAACCGTTACAAGCTCGGGGTCTATCGAGCCTGTGGGTACAAGCTCGTCAGCCTCTACTATTACATAATCGCATGCCGTGGCCATTGCCGCGTTATAGTTCTTGGATGATCCCTTCATATAGCAGTTACCGAACTCGTCTACAACCGACGCGCGTATTATGGCAACATTTCCGCGAAGCGCCTTTTCCATTACATAGAGCTTACCGTTAAACTCGCGTACTTCTTTTCCTTCCTCGATTACCGTACCAACTCCCGTCGGCGTATAAAACGCCGCTATGCCAAAGCCGCCGCAACGAATGCGCTCTGTAAGCGTTCCCTGGGGGTTAATGTGCAGGCATGCGGGGTTTGCTTTATACATCTTCTGAGCCGCCTCGTTCTGCGCAATATATGTGCATATGAGATCGCTCACTTGTCCGGCCTCAAGCACCTTGCCCAAGCTCGACGTCGGTACGCCCATGTCGTTATTGACGAGCGTCAAATTCCTCGCGGGATGTCCCACAAATTGGGAAAGCAGATACTCGGGACTGCCGCACTGCAGGAAGCCGCCGACCATAACGGTATCTCCGTCCTTGATGTGCGCAAGGGCTTCCTTTGCCGTTGTGATTTTGTTCATGTTTGTATAACCTCCGCTAATAATTATGCACGCGTCTGTGCAGAATAAGTATTATCCTTTTAATTGTATACCTTTAATTACGTTAAAGCAAATGGTTTTTGCGCACGAAGCCGTTCCGGTATCCCTCCGGACCTCCTGCGGGTTTCATACAAATTTACCTTTATGTAATGCCGCAACCGATAATATATGGCAATATTATCCAAAAAGTGATATTATTCTTTCATATTATATTATGTTCAAGGTGAGGCAATGAACAGGGAAAAGCTCGACGGCAATGTCCACAGCGGCCACAGGGCAAGGGTTAAATCTCGATTCATAGAACACGGCGCAGAACATATGGACGACTGTATGCTGCTTGAAATGCTGCTATTTTACGGGCTTCCCCGTCGTGACACGAACCCTGTCGCTCACAAGCTCATCGAGCGCTACGGCAGTCTTGCGGCAGTGCTCAGGGCAGACGTAAACGACCTAAAGAACGAGCCCGACCTCGGCGAAAGCTCGGCCGTATTGCTGTCGCTCGTATCGGTGCTGGCAAACAGGATGCGCATTTCGGGCATCAAAAAAATTTCGCTCTCAGCGCCCTCCCAGGCTCTTGAATATTGCGTATCGCTCATATCAAACAAGAAAAACGAAACTGTTTATGCGCTCTCCGTCGATAAATCGATGAACCTTCTTTCGTCGGAGCTCGTAAACAAGGGGACGCTTTGTTCCGCTTCCGTGCCGCCGCGCACCGTTGTTTCTTCCGCGCTCCGTCACAACGCCTACGGCGTAATACTCACGCACAACCATCCGTCCGGCGATATACGACCCTCGAGCGACGACATTTCCGTTACGCGCGCCGTATCGGCGGCACTGTCCGCAATTGACATACGCTTATTCGACCATGTTATCGTCGGCACTGACAAGGCGTTTTCGATGTGTAAGGGGATTATTCTCGGCGCCGCGGAACAGATCTCAGACGTGGCCGCTGTTTCCGGCACAGAATGTTTTCGGGAACAGGAATATTTGCGTCAGGTAGCAGAAGCGACCGAAGGCCTATTTTGCGGTGAATACATTTATGCGGATAAACAGTTATAAGTTTGAGTTTCATGGTGCGGACCTTTACTGCGGCGTACAGGAAAGCCGGGCTTTGTACGCGAAGAATTTCAGTTAATGAAAATCAATGTCAAGCATGAATTAGTTTTATAATTTTGCATAATTGTCATCTATGCTACGAAAATTTATCGAAAGTTAAAACCATGTAAAGAATCGTCTCCGAAAAAAGTTCCGCCAAGTTGTGCAAATACACCAAAACCAATGAATTAAGGTATTTTTTCGCTACGATGCATCTATTTCGGCAAGGAACAACGATACATGCTCTGTGGTAGACACAGCCGTTGCAAGAAATTATTTTGCTTGCTATAATCAATTCAGCTGAAAGCCGATAAACAATTCAACGCTTCTTATCATATCAAAGCGGTTTTCGGGAAAAATTAAACGGAGGTCAACCACCAATGACGAAAAGTCGAATACTCATCGCCGACAGCAACCAAGGATCACTCGC
>OLNZ01000869.1_pt1 | contig 25621 bp, 26 predicted proteins | sample 1672981 | NCBI WGS metagenome assembly OLNZ01 (sample SAMEA3136743, study PRJEB25190) | human gut metagenome | biome: human gut; feature: human-associated habitat; material: faeces | place: Austria | collected 2013 | reverse complement strand
TGAGTGGATTTGCAAAAATGTTTTTAAACAAAAATATTTGGAATTGTTAGAAAAGTATAAGATGGAGTTAACTGAAAAATATATTAAAGCTGGTTATTCTTATGATCATTTCTTTGGGAGAAATTAAACAATTTTATAGATAAAGCCTAAATAATCACAATATTAAGATATAAATTTAAAAACTGTGAGAAAAATTCTCAAAAATATTGAAAAAGATTAACGAATATTATATAATTTCTGCTGAGGAGAGAAAAATGCTAATTACATTTAAATATAAAAATTTTAAGTCATTTAAAAATGAAAATATATTAGATTTGGAAGCTACAACATTAAAAGAACATGAATATAATGTTGTTAAGATGAAAAATGTTAACCTTTTAACAATGGCAGCAATATATGGAGCTAATGCAAGTGGAAAAAGTAATGTATTACAAGCGTTTGAGTATATGAAAAATATGATATTAATAAATAATGATTCTATGGAATACTCTCAAATAAAAGAAGAAAATATATATAGCTTTATGATGAATAAGTACCCAATTAGCTTGGAAGTCGAAATACTATCTAAAGATGGCAAAATATATAAATATGGATTTGAAAGTTTAAATGATAAAATTAAATCAGAATGGATGTATGAAAAAAAGATTAATAAATTTTATACTATATTTGAAAGAAAAGAAAATAGTGTCTCAATGAAATCTAACAATAAAAATAATAGATATGACAATTTAGATGATAAAACATTATTTTTAAGTATATATACCAAAATAGATAGAAAAAATAGTGATTTTAACAATGTATATCAATGGTTTATTGATACAGATTATTTGGATTTAAATAATACAAAAATTGAGAACTTTATAAATAATACAATTTCGACCAAAATATTAAATGATTCAAATTATAAAGCTGAACTACAAAATTTTATTTCAACACTAGATTTAGGTATAGAAGGAATTAAAACTATACCAGAATCTATGAATGATTTACCAAAAAGTAATGGAGTAGTTAAAATAGAACTACTTTATAGAGTAGAAAATAATAAAATAAAGTCATTACCATTAGAACTAGAATCGGATGGTACAAGAAAAATGATTTATTTGTTTGATTATTTGATAGCTGCACTAAAAAAAGGAATGACATTATTTATTGATGACTTAGACACAAAATTGCATCCTTTGTTAACAAGATACATTATTAATTTATTTCATAATAAAGAAATTAATATAAGTAATGCACAATTAATATATACAACACATGATGTAACAAATTTAAATAAAGAAACATTCCGAAGAGATGAGATATGGTTTACTGAAAAAGATAATAGTGGGGTGTCAGAAATATATTCTTTGTCAGATTACAAAATTGATAATGTTAAAATTAGAAATGATGCAACATTTAATAAAGATTATTTAACTGGTAGATATGGTGCTATACCAGAATTAAAGCAATTTAAAATGGATGAAATATAAAACATTAAAAAAATTATAAAAAGTATTGCAAAACAAACGAATGTTTGATAATATATAAAAAACAAAAAAATTACAAAATAGATAGAAAAATGTAAAAAAATGTGATATAAAAAATATATAATAAAAAGGAGACTATTTTTATGAATCCAATAATAAAATGGGCCGGTGGAAAAGAAAAAGAATTACCATATATAAAAGAGAATTTACCAAGTAAAATCGATAGATATATAGAGCCTTTTGTAGGCGGTCGGAGCAGTTTATTTTGACATAAATATTGAAAATTCGGTTATAAATGATAAATCTGAAGAATTAATAAATTTATATAAATGCATTAAAAATCAAGATAAAGAATTTTTTACTAAATTAAAAGCTATTTATAAGAACTGGAGATTATTAGAAGGTGTTGTTGAAAATAATGCAGATGAGTTGTTAAAAATGTATAGAGAGTATTGTAAACAACTTAATGATAATAAAAATATAAAAGAGATTAAGCAACAATTTAATGATAGAATATATGCATTTGTAATAAGACATGCTAAAGAATTTAATGGAATATTATCTGCAGAATTTAATATTGAAATAGACAATTTTATAAATGAAATTGTAAAAAACTTAATTTCCAAAATGAATAGAATGTATAAAATAGAGATTCAAAGAAAAAAGATGAGTGAAAAGGATACTCTTGATAATATTGAATGTGCATTTAAAAGTGCATTTTATATGCATTTTAGACATTTATATAACGAAGCTGAAAATTTAAATATAAGTACACCATTTTATACAGCAATATTTTATTTTATAAGAGAATTTTGCTATGCATCTATGTTTAGATATAATAAAAGTGGAAAGTTTAATGTACCTTATGGTGGGATAAGCTATAATAGAAAAGAATTTATAAAAAAGATTAACTATATAGGTTCTAAAAAGATAAAAGAATATATGGAAAATACAGATATATATTGTGATGATTTTGAAAAATTCTTGAAAGAAGTAAAACCTAAAAAAGATGACTTTATTTTCTTAGATCCTCCATATGACACTGAATTTTCAACATATGCAAAAAATGAGTTTGCTAAGAATGATCAAGTGAGATTATGCAAATATTTAAAGAATACAAAAGCAAATATAATGTTGATTATAAAAAATACTGACTTTATTTATAGTTTATATAATACAAAAGAATTTAAGATAAAAACATTTGATAAAAAATATCTTGTTAGTTTTCAAAATAGAAATGACAAAGATGTAGAACATTTATTGATAACAAATTATTAGGGGGAAAAGCTATGTCATGGGGATGGAGAACAAAACCAAGAAGTGTTGTAAAAACAGTACAATGGTTTAAATATTTTTCTAAATTAGAAAATAAAAATTGGGAAGAAAAAACTGAACAATTAGATATAAGAGGAAAAGCTATACATCCTGTTAGAAGAGAGTATGTATATAATGCTCATAAAGATGAAGATGAAAATTTAGCTCAAATGTCTTATGAAGACTATGTTTCAGGAATGTTTGATATTACAGAAACAGAAAGCAATGCAAGGAATGACAAAGCTACATTTGAATTTTTTGGTTTTGGTTATGTTGATAATGATGGACTTATTCAAAGTACAGAAGTTGGAAAATTAATAGAAAATGATAGATTTGATAGCGAAGATTTTCTAAAACAATTATTAAAAATGCATTTTCCAAGTAAAGCAACAGAAATAGGAAGAAATATACCAGAAGAAAAATTTGTATTTCCTTTTGAAATAATATTAAAAATATTAGAAAGATTCCAATATGTAAACAGATATGAAATTGGATTTATCTTTGGGTGCAATGGTATTGAAGAAATAGATAAACTTTATAATGCAATTGAAAAATTTAGAGAGCAGTATAATGAATTACCAAATAAAATGAATAGAACTAAATGTGAGAATATATTTAAAGAAATTTATAAGGATACCTATAATATTGAACCAAATGTAAATACCCTATGTGTAGATTATGGTGATGCCATAAATAGATCATTATTATATACAGGATTATTTGATGTAAGTGGAAGAGGAAATTATACAAAAGTTAGAGTTGCAGAACATGCTAAGAAAAAAGTAGAACTATTAATAAAGAAGTATAAATTTCAAAAAGTAGATGCAGATAATATTGAAGATTATATGAAATGGTATGGTAATTCACACAATATTACATTGCCTTGGGAAAATAAAGATGAAAGAAAAGAACTTATTTATGAAAAAATCAACTTATTACAAAATAAAATTAATGAATATAAGCTAAAATATTCAATTACAATTGAAAAGGATATTAAAAAATATCTGAATAATGTAGAAAAAATAGGCAAAAACAATGAACTTAAATTACTAGAACAAGATTTAGTACAAGATATTACAAGTTTAAATGAACAGGTATTTATTAAATATATTTCTAAAAATGAACAAACGAGAAAAGAAATTTTGGATAAATTTGAAGATATTCTAACAGGTAATGAAGATATGGCAGCACTTTGGCTTGAATGTAATACATGGAGGTCATTAGTAGCTATAGATGGAGAAAAAGAAGTAAAGAGAAATTTTACAATAGAAGAAGATTTATCTCCGAGATTTTTTGCACCAGGAAAAGGCAATACACCAGATATGGAATTATATAAAGATGATTATGTTATTGTACCAGAAGTTTCTCTTATGACAGGTGTTTTACAGTGGGAGCACGAAGCTTCATCAGTAATAGATCATATATTAAATATTATGAAGAAATATAAGTCTACATATGTAATTGGACTATTTATATCAAGTAAAATAAATGTTAGGACAATGTGGCAATTTTTTATATTGAATAAACAAAGTTGGATGGGTTCACCTGTTCCAGTTATACCATTAACAATAGAACAATACATGAAAGTTTTAAAATATACATATAGTAATAATTTAGCAATTGATGAGTTGAATAATTTATTAAATTATATACATCAAGAGGCAATGGAATGTGAAAACTATGAAGAATGGGATAAGAATATGGAGAAATATATTGAAAAATGGCAAGAAAAAGTTGCTGGTTAGGAAATATAAAAATTAAAAAGTGGAACAAATTTTGGCATTTGATTAAATTTGTTTCACTTTTTTTTAGTTTCTACTAATTTTATATAAAATCATTAAGTTTAAAAAAAATATACCAAAATTACTCGTATATATATTGACAAATACAAAAAAATTGTTTATTATATTTATAACAATTTATAATATTTTATAACAATTTATGAAATAGGAGGTTAAACAAATGCCAGACATCATTAAAGAAGCAGAATATATAAGAAATATGGTAAGCAACGAAATGTATGACATTTCACCACATGCGAATCAACGAATGAATGAACGTAATATGAGTTTTGAGGAACTAGAAGATATAATATTAAATCATCAATACAAACGTGCTAAAAATGAAGGAAACAATGAAAGATATGAATTTTATACTAATACAAAGGATAAAATAATAGTAGCGCTTGGAACTGAAATGATACTTCCAGTAATAGTAACTGTTATTAAAGGAGGGTGTTAAAATGAATAAATTAGATACGAATAATATGGAAAGAATATGCTTTGAATGTAGCTCTAAAATGAAAGAAGAAGTTAGAGAATTAGAAATTTCAAGAAATGGTTATACATTAAAATTAAATGGTATAAAAGCATATGTTTGCCCCAAATGTGGTCAAATTGTTTATAATTCGAATGATATAAAAATGATGGAAAAATTGTGTTTGGCAATGTCAGAAACTAAAACAAATGAATCTGAAATAAACTTAAATGTATCAGAACTAGCAGAAGCTTTAAGAGTATCAAATCAAACTATATATAATATGATTAAAGATGGAAGATTAAAACCTATAAAAATTGGTAAAGAATGGAGATTTATGAAAAAAGATATTCAAAGTTTACTAGGAGAAGATGATGAATTATTAGCAGCTAGAGGTTTAAATAATAAAGATAATTCAGATGAAGATATTATGAATAAATATTTTGAGGAAAATTAATATGGATATAAATGCAATATATGCAAATGAATTAATTGAAAAATTAGAATTAGAACCACCAATAGATTTATATGAATTGTGTAAAATATGTAATATTGAAATTGTAAAAGAAAATTTAAAAAATGCCTATGCGTATTTTAGAATACGAAAAGGTAGAAAAGTGATATTCTTGAATAATTCAATTGTTAATACGGAAAAAGAAAAATTTACTATTGCACACGAGTTAGGACACTATTTTTTACCAAATCATTTGGAAAAAGTAGATGATATGTATACAAGAACAGATTATATGTACAAAAATGAAAGGAAAAAAATAGAAACAGATGTTGATAAATTTGCAGCTGAATTAATCATGCCTAGTAAATTTATTAATCCTGAATTAGAAAGAATTTCATTGAGAAATTTTAAACAATTAGAAGAATTAGCACAAAAGTATCAAGTTTCACTAACTTCATTATTATGCAAATATGTAGATTTAAATTCAGAAACTATGGCGTTATTATGTTATGAAAATAATAAACAAAAGTGGCAATATAAGGTTTTTGGTGATTTTAGGTTCGAGATATATGAAGGTGAAATATTAAATGATGAACCTGAAAAATATACTAAGGATACATTAAATAATTGGTTAGATGAAAATTTTCAGGGAACAGTATACCAGGTTATATTTGATTTAAAGAAGTATAATATGAAATTGGTATTAATACAAGTTAAGTATTTTTACTAGTATATAAATAAAATAAGAAGAAAAATCGCCCAATGCTAATACATTGAACGAATAAATAAAGTATGCAATCTTTATTTGTTTAATTATAGCATATTTCTTCTTTAAATTGCAAGAGGGCAGAGGGGAACAAAATTCTTGCATGTAATTTTATATAAATATGATAGGAAAAGGAGGAAATATAAGATGGATAATAAAATAGCTAAAAATAGAACATCACCTAAAAATGAAAATGATTACATAGTAGCATATAAGAAATTAAATCCTAATGCAAATAAACAAGATAATTATGATATAGCTGCAGTAATAGCTAAAGATGGAACTAGAGGTCATGGATTATTACCAGAAGATATTAACAGAGGACATGACAGAGATTACCACAGAGTAAAAAACTTTATTCCAGATAGTGAATTGAAAAAGAAGTTTTAATGAAGAAGGCGAGAATTAACTCGCCTTTAAACTTATTCTCCAAAACATCCGCCAAACAATTTAACCCCATCACAAAAACCATTCCTATAATACTTCTCATTCCAATAGCAAATATAATCCATAAAATTCTCATCAAGAAGATCAAGTTGTTTCTTAACATACTTTTTATTCTGTTCTGGAACATTTTTCAAAATCCTATCAGAAATCTCATCAAAATAAACAAAATGCTTTTTATCCTCAACACTTAAAGTGCAACACAAAGTTTCCTCTCTAAATTCTAACCAATCTTTCAAAATATCATCATTAACTTCTCTTAAATTATTCATAATCTAAATCCTCCTAAAAATTAAAATTTTTCATTTTCTAAAAGTATCCACAAGAGCCAAAGTTCTAAGAACAAACGTACCATACCCATTGGGTAAAAATTGGGTAAAATCTTCTCCAAAAATGCCCTAAAAAGACAAAAATGTTCTATAAATTAAAACTCTTGTAAATACTGAAATACCAACAAAAACTCTAATTTTCACAAAACCACAAAAACCGGTCAAACCTCGCTCATAACCCGGAGGTCGTAAGTTCGAGTCTTACCCCCGCAACCAGATTTATCAAGGGATTTAAAGTTCCTTGATTTTTTTATTGCCCTAAAAAAGTGGCGAAAGTTTTTTGAAATGAAAAATTAGTTAAAATTTAAAGTGCAAAATTTGCACTTTAAGCTTATAGTGATAGGAGGTTTATTTTCTGAGAAAAAAGTGGTATAATGTCTACAGAAAGGACACTTGCTATGCAGAAAAATTTTAAGAAAGATTTAGATACAAAATATAATGATATATTTAGAAATTTATATTTACAATGGAAGTTACAAAGCAAGAAAAAATATGAAGAATTACAGTCAAATGGATTAGACAATAGTGGTGTGGGTTCAAAAACAGTGTATGCATTAATGGAAGAACTAATAAACAAAACAATATGTGAGTTACAGCAGTTATTTATTAATTTACCAACTACATGCAATAGAAAAATATCATTAAAAGAGTTAAATGAATACAAAGAAAAAACACTTAATAACATTGAAGGACATATAAATAGTATGGAAAAGGAACTTATGCATGACTATGAAAACAAACTACTATTTATAGTAGAAACAAATCAGATTTTTGTCAATAATTTAAAAGGTAATTCTAAAAATAAAATTGAAAAAATATTTGATGAAATTGTTAATTTAAGAAAAGGTAAAAAAATAGAAGGCTTAGTTATATTTAATATAATTTTTACTATATTAAGTTTTTTAATAGGAATTGCAAGTTTAATAGTAGGAATAATTGGAATTGTAAAAAAATAATTTAAATGGAGGTTATAAATGAATGATGAAATAATTGAAATTAAAGAAGGACATGATCCATCATCTTATTTCTGGATTATGCCAGTCAAAGTTAGAGATATGACAAAAGATGCAAATGATATAGATAATGTGGATGAATATAGAAAATTAGAAATTTCTATTGAAGAAGAGAATATTAGAGCTTTTTTATTTTCACTATTATTAAAATATTTTGATGATGAATTACCAGAAAATTTACAGAGATATGACAATCATGTTGTTACATATACTAATGGAATACAAACTACATTTGAATGGTATTTAACATATAACTATTACACAATGCAATCAATACAAGATATGATAAATGAAATTAAAAATATAATAGAATTGCTAAAAGATGATTATAATAGTACAAAATTAGATTACATTAAAGAGGATTATGATTGGATATTATATTTGGATCATAGAGTTAATACCAAAAATTTACCATACGATAAAAATGAAAGAATTAAACTTACAGAAAACTATAAAGATGTTATAATCAATTTTTATAATAGATTTATTAAATATATGGAAAATATGATAAAAGAGGGAAAAGAAAAAGGATATACATTAATATCACTTATGGGTCCATAAAAATAAATAAGGAGAGAAGTATGGAATATATAAAAAAATTTAATAAGGAAGAAAAGGAAATCTATGATATTTGTTGTAGTAACAGTGTAGATTATGAGAAAATAGATTATTTATTAAAAAATGGAGTAGACGCTAATGCTGTAGAAGTAATTAAATGTGAGAGTCAGGAAGAAAATGAAGAAGAATTATTATTAACTCAATGTTGGCTAGATGGGCAATTTAACAGGAGATTTGATGATCAAGGAAATCAGATAGAAACTGATCCTGACTTTTGTATCAAATTGCTTAAAATCTTTATGGATAATGGATTAGATGTAGATAGATATGTAAATCATATATTTAGAGATATTCAATTTACATATGATGATAAAAATTATATAGAAATGACAAAATTAATATTAAATAAGTTAAAAAATAAAAGCAGTTTGGATTTAAAAAAGGCATTAGAGGGAATTGGAAGCGAAGAAAGTTACAACAACTGTTGTGAAGTTGATCATAGATATGCAAATGTATTATCTACAATTTATGAAATGATAGAAAAATACTCTGAAGGTAATGATCCAAATAAGTATTTTATATGTAATCAAATAATAGGTCAAAAGGTAGAAAATGTACAAATATATTGTAAAGACTTAAAAGTAGATTTGTCAAATAAATTAATATCTGATGAATTTGAGATTTTTATTCAATGTGATGAGGATATACTCAATATATTTAATAAGTATATTTTTATTAATAATAATGATATAAAAAGTAAATTTGAAAGAATTAATGAAGAAAATAATTTTGAAAAAGAGATTAATAAACATTTAAAAAATGAGATGATAGAAAATATCAAATTTTACAATGAAGAGATTTGGTCTAGACCACGTACACAAAATAATATTACAAGAATAGAAATATTAATTTCAAATAATAAAAAAATAATTATTAATTTAGATGAATCTTTAAGTTTTATGAAAATAATAATGAGTTAATAGAAAATAGGCGGGATCATATATAAAATCTCGTCTATTTTAATTTGCTTTAACAGTAAGAAATTCTTCCATAACATTAGGAACATTTTTAAATTCATCTTCAAAGAAATGAGAATAAACTCTATCAGTAGTTTGAACACTTGAGTGACCAACTTTTCTACTAATAATTTGAGTTTGAATACCTTTAGCAATCATAAGTGTTACATTAGTATGTCTTAATCCATGGAAAGTAATCTTTTTCAAGCCATATTTATCAATTATTTTACCTAATATTTTTGTAGGTGTATCTGGATGAATATCAGCACCATAATCAGTAGTAAAAACTCTTTTGCTACCTTGCCACTTAGAACCAAGAAGAAGCTTTTGTTTTAATTGTTCTTTTTGCCATTTTTTAAGTAATTCAAGTGTAGTTCTAAAAATATAATTTATTCTTTCACTATTAGCAGTTTTAGTTCCTTTTTCAAATATTTCGCCATAAGCATATTGTGTAGTTTTATTTATCTAAACTCTTCCAGTTTCAAAATCTACATCAGCCCAGGTAAGTCCTGTAAGTTCTCCACGTCTACAAACCAAATCTAATGCTAATAATATAATTGCTTGATACTTAATAGGTTCTAACTGAAGCACAGAAACCAATTTTTCTACTTCCTCTGGAGTATAGTAAGGTATATCTGTTTTGGCTTTCTTAGGCTTGTCTATTTTTGCATTTGGATTTTCAACTATGTAGCCAACTTTTACTGCATATTCTAGCATATTATTTATGATGTCATAGTAGCTCCTAATTGTAGTTGTGCTAAGAGGTGCTTTTGTTTTAGGAGAGATATAAGTATGTCTTAAATATTGATAGAAATTTTCAAGTATCTTCACATTTAAATTTTGAAGTTTTACATATCCAATCTTATCCATTGCATGTTTTAATCTGTAATCATAATTAATAAATGTTTTCTTTTCCACAATATCAATTTTATAATCATAATACTCTTGTGCTAGATTTTTAAAAGTATAATTCTTTTTCTGAAAGATAGTACCATTTTTTAATAGTTTTCCAAGTTCAAATTCTCTTGTTTTAGCTTCACTCTTTTTACCATAGAAAGTTTCAAGATATCTAATTCTTTTCTTGCCATTGTAGCCAAGAACAACTTCAATCTTGTATTTTTGATTTTTTTTTTATTCCATTACGCTCATAACCCGAATACTGTAGATTTGAATTGATATTCTGAAAATATAATAAAATGAAGCATTTGCTAGATTTTAGCAGGTGCTTTTTTTGTGCGTTTTTGAGTGGAATTGTCACACTTTGGTCACAGTTAGGACGAGAGTTGACTGAGTTAGACAAGTTTTAGCAATGAAGTTGTTGGAATTATGCACAGAAAGTGGTATAATTGGGGAAAATGAGAGGAAAGAAAAATGATTAATGAAAAATATTTTGAAGATATAAATAATAAATTAATAAATATTCTAGATAATAGTGACTTGAATGTAAAAGAAATAAAAACAAGAAAAGAAAAATTGAATAAAAAATTAATGAATATGATCGAAAAAGAAAAAATAGATAATCATTATGTTTCTTTAGCACATGAAATAAAAAGTTATCAATTTCTAAAAAAATATGGATGTTTACAAATTGCGATAGATAGTAATAGTGAAGTAGAACCTGATTTTAAATTAAATAATTATAAAATAGAATGTGTCTGTTGTTCAAGTGGAGAAACTGATAAAAATGGGTTAGAAAATTATAGATTAAGCGAAAATAGGAAAAGTATGATAGTAGATTATAATAAATTGTTAGAAATACTATTGCCAAGAATTACTCAAGAGTTATGTATAAAATCAAAAAAGTTAAAGAAATATATAGATAATCGGAATAGTGAAAAAAGACGAAGTATGTATTATTTTTATATCATTAGGAGATATTGCACAAGATTTTTTTAGTGGAAAATATGGTTTCGATTTTTTAAATATCCTAATAGGAAAAAGTCATTTAACATTAAGGATTGATAAAAATACAAATAAATTTATAGATAGTTACTATAGTCATGTAGATACAATAAAAAAACAGAATGGTTCACCTATAGATGCCAATTTTTTTGTAAATGCAGATAATAGACACATTTCAGCTATATTATTTACTGATGCATACATCTGTGATTTATATAATAAAGAGAATACATTTTTATTTTTAAATCCATATGCAATTAATAAAGTAAAGGTAAAAGATTTTAACGATTTAATATATTGGAAAGGAAATAATGATAGGGAATATATTCCAAGATATAGAGGAAAAAATCTATGGAAAAAATTTAATTAAAGGAAAATTTTAAGATGAAAGTATTAACAATAAAATAACCTTGGGCAACTTTAATAATGCAAGGATACAAAAGATTTGAATTCAGAAGTGGCAAAAAAATATAGAGGAGATTTACTAATTCATGCAAGAAAAGGAATAGATAAAGAAGCGATGAAAAGATTAGCAAAATATATTCCAGAAGATATGCCAACTGGAAAAATATTAGGAAAAGTAACATTAGTAGATTGCGTGAAAATGTCACCAGAATTTAAAGAGATGTTATTAAGAGAGAATGAAGATATATACACAGATAGTTCTTTCAAAGAAAATTATGGGTGGCAACTAGAAAATGTAGAAGTATTTGATGAGCCAATAGAAGCAAAAGGTAAATTGAGTTTGTGGGAATATGAAATGAAATAATTTTATAAATAGTAATTTGTGGTGGAGGAGATAAAATTATGGAAAAGAGAAAAATTATATCTATAATATTAGGAATAGTAATTATTATAATTACTGTAATAATGCCTTTTCATTTAAAACAAATATGTTATGAATATGCAATACATCAAGAATGGAGTTTAGGTGCTTGGAATGCAGTACAAATCTTAGCAATATTGTATAGCCTTGCAATATGTGTTTTAACTTTAATTTTAGTATTATTAAATGTATTAAAAAAGTCAAAATAATTTTAATGACAAATTACAATTTATAGATTAGTTTGAAATATAACTAATCTATTTTTTAGTGTGATAATCGGTAGATATTATCTATAAGTATTGAAATATAAATAAAAAATATATACCGAAAATATAAAGACACCCCCGCCTCTAATTTCTACAAAGTAAAAAGGGGGAACGGCGAGGGGAGTGCTTTAAAAACTTTTGGGAAATAGGAGGGGGAGGGGGTACATTATTCCTTTGAAATCGCTTCCAGCAGTAAAGACACAGCTAAAGAAAATCCTTCTGTAAATACTTCTTCCATTTCAATAGCAGATAATTCACTTTGATATTCTAAAACTTTTTCTATTAATGAAAAGGTTTCTTTATCCACTAATTGAGCTAATTTCTCCTGCAAATCAGTACATTTAGACAAAGCTTTAGCATATTTGGAATCTTTAGGTATAGGTCTTTCGATACAAGAATAGTCTCCATTATATAGAGATAGTATAGTCTTTGAATTCATATTATCACCTCCAATTGGTTGTGTATTTAAGCTTAAAAAAATTGATATTTCAAGTATAAATAAAAAAATTGAGAAATTTTCAGAAATCGCTGGAAAAAAATAGAGACTTCTGATAAAATACATATAGTAAAAAAGGAGCGAAAGATGTTAAAAGTAGTAGAAACATTCAGTGGAATAGGAAGTCAAGCAAAAGCACTAAAAAATATAGGAATAGATTATGAAATAACATGTACGGCTGATTGGGATATTAATGCTATGATTGCATATGATCTTATACACCACGGAAAGCAAGATTTAAGTAGATATAAAAATATGACAAAGCAAGATTTAATACAAACACTAAGTAAATATACATTAAGTTTGGATGGTAAAAAACCAGCTACAAAGAAAAATATACAAGATTTAAGCGAAGAAGTACTAAAGAGGGTTCTATGTGCAATAAAAAGAAGTAATAATCTAGTAAGTATTACAGATATTAAAGCAAGAGATTTACCTAATAGAATAGATTTATTAACATATTCATTTCCTTGCCAAGATTTATCTGTAGCAGGAAATTGGCATGGAAATAAAAGTGGTATTGATAGAAATGCACATAATAGATCAGGAATGTTATGGGAAGTTGAGAGAATACTAAAAGAAAGAATTACTGAAAAAATGCAGTTACCAAGATTTCTATTAATGGAAAATGTAAGTAATATCTTATCTGATAGGCATAAAGATAATTTTAAAGAATGGACAGATTATCTAGAGGAAATAGGTTATTACAATCAGATATATACATTAGATGCAAGTAAATTTGGAATACCACAAAAAAGAGTAAGAACATATATGCTTAGCGTATTAGTAGAAAATGATGCTAATAAAAAAAGAAAAGTAGAAAACTATTTCAAAGAACATAATCTAGAAGATGACAGGTATGTAAGAAGTTTGAATATAAAAGAAAGAAAACTAAAAGAATTTTTAAGACTAGATTATAATAATGAAATATATAGAATGGAAGCTGATATGTGTCAACCTAATGATACACCTTCTAGAAAAGACATATATGAATATAATACTAAGATATATCATAATAAAAAAGTTGTAGCTCAAACAGTTCCAACGGTTACAACTAAACAAGATAGACACCCAAATTCTGGAGTAATAGATTACTGGAATGAAAAAGAAGGAAAGAGTAAATTTAGATATTTAACACCAAGAGAATGTTTCTTATTGATGGGATTTGATGAAGAAGATTATAATAATATAGTAAGTAACAATTTTGAACATAGAAAAAAATATTTCTTTAATATAGAGAAATTAAATAGAATGGCAGGAAATAGTATTGTTGTAAATGTATTGGAAGAAATATTTAAGCAAGTGGATTATATTAATAATATAATCTTTATGGAAGAAATGGAATTACAATTTGCTCAAACATCTTCTATAGATAGAATAAAAAATAAACTAGCAGGATTATTTAATGCTCAAAATGAAGCATATCAAGTTATAAAATAGAAAAATGTAGTAGAAAAATCTACTACATTTTTTATATATTTGACAAATAAATAAAAAATATGTATAATATATATGGAAAATATAGTAAAAAAGGAGAAGATATATGGAGTCTAAAAGAGATAGGTTTAAGAGAATAGCAGAAAACAGAACAAATAAAATCATAAACATGATTGATTTATTAGGTAATTGCTCAAATAAAAACAATTATGAATATACTGATGAAGAGGTAAAAAATATTTTTAATGCAATAGAAAGCTCTTTAAAAATAAGTAAAATGAAATTTGTTGAAAAACAGGAAAAAGGAAAGTTTAAGTTATAATAATTGAAGTAAGAAAGGTAGAAAAAGATGGAAAAAATAAGAGGATGGTACTTCCAAGATAATAAGGGAGGTCAAGACGAAGGATTTGAGAATCAAGGTATTAATCAATTTAAAATGAGTCCTTATGGAAAACTAGCAAGAGAAATTATTCAAAATTCATATGATGCTAAAATAAAAGGAGAAGATAAAAAAGTTAAAGTGGAATTCAAATTAGTTAAAATGGATAAAAATAAAATTCCAAATCTCGAAAGTATAAAGGAAAATATAAACGCAAGTGCAGAATATTTTCCTGAATCAGAACGATTAGAAAAATTTAGACAAGTTGCTAATGAAAAATTTGAAAGTGATACAATAGATGTTTTAAAAATCAGTGATTACAATACAACAGGATTAGTAGGAATTGAAAAGAGAATAAATAGCGCTTGGTATGGGTTGATAAAATCATCAGGAAATTCTACAAAAAGTGGAGTTAGTGGTGGATCGTATGGTTCAGGAAAACATGCTGCATTTGTTTTTTCATATTTTAGAACTATATTATATGGAACATATGTAGAAGACGAAGGATATGCATTTCAAGGAAAGGCAATTTTGTGTTCTCATAAGAAAGATGGAGTTGTTAAAAGTAATATAGGTTATTGGGGAAATATAACAGAAGAGGAATGCAAGCCGATAAGAAACCAAGAAACGATGGATGAATTTTATAGAAGAAATCAAACTGGAACTGATTTATATATAATAGGTGCGAAGTTAGAAAAAGAAGAATGGGTTGAAAATATTATATATTCAGTAATAGAGAATTTCTGGAAATTAATTATAGAAGATAAGTTAGAAGTAAGTATTGTAAATGATGGAAAAAACATAAATATTGATTCAAAAAATATTAGAGCATTAGCACAAATAGGAAAAGAAGAGAACGCTAAAATAGATGAACATGATATTTTTAATGCTTATAAATTTATAGAATTAAATGACAGTGTTGAAGAAGTAAGATATGGTAGCATATGTAATGAAAATGATGTAGAACTAAAAATTGCAAAATTGCCACAGTATCCAGAAAAGAAAATTTTAAAAATGAGAGATACTGAAATGAAAATAAATATATTTTCTCCTAGAAAGAGACCTGTTAATTTTATTGGAATACTTATAGCAAAAGGAGAAGAACTCAATAAACAATTGAGAGAGAGTGAACCTCAAACGCATGATGCATGGAATGTAGATAATATAGAGGATGAAGAAGATAGAAGAAAAGTAAGAGATACCATAAGAAAATTAGATGCATGGATAAATGAACAAATTGACTCATTATCGTATGTTGATGACATTGAAGAGTTTGATGCAGAAGGTCTTGATTTTTTAAATTTAGATGATGACGATTCTAACGGAATAGAAGAAATGCAAAGACCTTTTGACGAAATAGTAAGTAAAGAAGAGGATGAACAAGAAATTTTAGCAGTTCAAAAAAATACTAATCTACCAAATGGTATTGATAAAACAAGTGGAGAAGATCCAAAAATTGGTGGTGAAGGCGAAGGAAATCAAGATAGGATAAGAGATGGAAAAGAAAAGAAAACTGGTAATGGAAATAATACAACAGGAAGTGGAGAAACATATCATGAAATAAGCATGAAATATGTCAAGACACCTTATGATAGTGAGAAAAATATTTATAGAGTAATAATTAGACCTATAGAAGATTTAGAAAATTCTGAAATTCATTTTTTAAGATGTACAGACTCTGGTGAGTTAGAAAAGATAAATGTAAAAAAAGCTTTCTTAGATGGAAAGGAACTAGATGTATCAGGAAACACAGTAAAAAATATTAATTTAAGAGAAGATGAAGATACAAAAATAGAAGTTGAATTTGAGACTAAAAGAAAATGTATAATGGAGGTGAGAGTGTATGTTCAAGATTAAAGGAAATTATCCATATCCAGTACTTTTAGAAGATAATATTGATTATAAGAATAGTACAATAAAAGCAAGATATCTATACCAAGGATTAAAAAATGAACATAACATAAAAATAGAATGTGTAGTAGATAATATGGAAATAAAAAAGTTAATTGAAGATAGAAAAGCATGTTATGCTGTGCAAATAGAATCACCAAATGCAATGTATAGAAATATGTTCGAATTCTATAATGGAGACGATATTAATATAACGTTAGGAAATGATGAAGTCATAGATTATATAGATATAGGAATTGCCATATTAGTTAAAGAAGATATCGAAAATTTTGAAAGCGAAGATTTTGTTGATGCATATAAAGATATAAAGATGAAAATAAACAAAAATGAAATTTTAGGAGTATGCCAGAATGTAAGAAAAATAATAGTACTTGATGAAGAAGTTTTGAAAGAAGTACACTCAATTTTCAATTTACAAAAAGATTCAAAAATAGACCATACTACATATGATCCTAATTATGACAGAATATTAATAAGAGTTCCTGAAGAAATAGGAAATTATTATTTAACATCAAAAGGAAATAAGGAAAAAATTACAGTTTTAAATTCAATATTATTTATGCCAGTATTAACTAGTGTAATCAATGATATGAATGATGCTGAAGAAGAATTTTCCAATAGACTTTGGTTTAAAACATTAAACAATAAAATAAACGAAATTATCAAAGAAAAACAGATGACTAGAGAAGAAATATTTGAAAATCCATATGAAACTGCTCAAATTTTATTAAAAAATATAACGGTTGAATCAATTAATGAGTTTAAAAAATTGTTAGATAATCAAGAAGGAGATGATGAATAGATGAAACAAAAAATATTTAAAACAAAAATATTAGATAAGTTAGAAGAAGATATTATAGTAAATAAAGAATATTATATACATATGGAAGAAAATCCTACTTGGTTAATAGAAATGTTTAGAGAATCCGGAAATAATAATTTTGAAGTAAGTAGTAAAATAGAGGTAGAACCTTTTGAATTAATTTTAGGAGGACCAGAAACAGATAAACAAAATGCTAGAATAATATATGAACATCTAAAAGAATTAAGGCCTGTACAAGCGGTTTCAGCAGAATTATGGACATATATGACACACATACAATTCCCAGAATATATGGCTAGTAGATGGAAAATTAATGATAATGAAAATGAGAAAAAATTAAGAGAAGTTATTAAACAAAGATATTTTGCAATAAGAGGTTCTAAAGGTGTTATAAGAAATGGTATAGCAAGATTATGGTGGGCAGGATATTGGGGATATGATGAAAATAGAGAAGACCCATATGAACTTGTTGATATAATACTTGATAGACAAGAAATATATGAACATATTTCAGAACGTTCTTATAATAGAAATAAAAATATATTGATAGCAGCTTTAGAAGCAATAAAGGAAAATGATTTATATAGTAGAGATCCATCGAGAGCGTTGTTTAAAAAAATTAATTCTTATGGTAGTGATAAACATTTAGATGCTATGGATATATACGAGGCAAGAAAAATGGTAGAAGAATTAGTAGAAGAAATTAAAGAAAGTGAAGAAAATAGTGTTGTTTGTCAATGATTTTTGAAAATGTCCCAAAAATTTTTAAACATAAGCCCTAAAAATTAGATTTTTTAGGGTTGATTTTTTTGAAGGGTACTTGAGTGATTTTTAAAATTTGTTCTTTGAACACCATCATTTTTTCTACCCTTCAAGTACCCTACGAAAAAATGATTAATTTTAAAAATCACTTTAAGAAGCTTGTTTTTCTAATTCTTTAGAAACTTTTAATAATTGTTTTTCAGCAAATGATTCAAAAGATTTTCTTTTCCATGGATGTATTATTTTAGGTATGTAAATCTTTTTAGGCTCTGTTGGCAAAACAGTATCAAAATTTTTAGAATATGCTTGTACTTCAGGTATTTCTTCAAGCACAAATATACTGTCTTCAATTGTAACATATAGCTTTTTATCAAATGACTCAATTACCATACATTTTGTACCTTTTCCAAAGTATATAGGTGTACCAACAGAATTTACTGGTCTGTAATGTTTTGTCTTAAAACAAATCGAATGTCCTGTATCAACTATTCTACGAGATAAAATAGCTAATGTTAAATTAATTTTTTGTAAACTAGGTTGCTTTTCAAAGACAGATTTGGTATTATCTATACATAGAGCAAACTTTGAATTGTATTTGTTTAAGAAAGCTGGAAGAAAAGCGTTAGCTTCTTCAATTGTAGTAATGTTGGCTAATCTTAGTTCAGGTATTAGCCTTAATTGGAACGATTCAAACAGTCTTTCAATGCGAGGTTTAAATTCAGGTGTGCTACTTGTTTCAATGCTTGTGCCTAATTGGTTGCAGGCATAAGCAAATTGTGTAAAGGTATTATCTTCATCAGAGGTAGTACCTTTTTTGTTGTACTCGAATACAGTTCTTTTATCAGTTTTAAATAAATAAGGAATACCATATTTTGTAAGTATTTGATAATAAATATTGTAATATCCATTAAGGGTTTCTTGATTATCAAAGTATGCAGCAACGACATGACCAGTAGAATCATCTATAGCGGCATGTAGAGCTGTCTTAGAATTACTGAACCAAAGGTGAATACAAGCATCAGTTTGAATTTCTTTTCCAAATTCTTTGTAACCAGCAATTAATCTATTAATTTGTCTGATACTTTTTAATCCTAATTTAATCCTAGCACGTTCTTTGTTTCCATTTGTTTCAACTAATTTCTTAATAACTTGATATTTTTGATTTTCTTTCAATGAGAGTTCCACCTTTCGCATATTGTCCTCCTTAAATTTAAATGATGTTTTAATTATATCATTTAAGAGAACAAATATTTTTTAGTTGGGACATTTTCTCATTTCTTTACTTAAGACATTATCACATTTCTTTCATATATGACACTATCTATTATAGGCAAAAAATTGACAAATGGAAAAATATGTGATATTATATAAAAGTAAATTGTATATGGAACATACAATTTATTATATCATATCAAAGTAGAATAGGTTACTATAATAAGACCTATGAGTCGTAAAGCTCTAGCTGTTCATAACTGAACAGCTATCTTCATATATGGGAGGTAATAATGAATTATAGGATAGGATTAGATTTAGGTATTGCATCTGTAGGATGGGCAATTTTAGAAGATGATAATAAGGGGAACCCAAAAAGAATTGTAAAATTAGGTTCAAGAATATTTGATGCAGCAGAGAATCCAAAGGATGGATCGTCATTAGCTTTAAATAGAAGAGAAGCTAGAAATACAAGAAGGAGATTAAGAAGAAGAAATCACAGAATTAAAAGAACAAAAAACCTTTTGGAAAAGTATAATATTATTACAATAAAAGAAATAGAAAATATGTATGCAACATATAAATTTCAATTTAATCCATACGAATTAAGAGTAAAAGGACTAGACGAAAAACTTACTAATAGCGAACTTGCAAGAGTATTGATAAGCTTTGTAAAAAGAAGAGGATATAAGTCAAACAGTAAAGCAGAAGAAACAAGCAATAAGGAAATGGGAAAACTTTTAGTTGCAACAAAAGAAAATGAAATTTTAATGAAAGAAAAGAATTACAGAACTATTGGAGAGATGTATTTAAAAGATGAAAAATTTAAGATACAAATGCCAGATGGCAGAGTACTTTTTAAAGTGCGTAACACTACAGATGAATATAAAAATACACCTCTTAGAAAATTATTATTAGATGAAATTAAACAAATACTAGAAAAACAAAAGGAACTAAATTCTAATATTACTGATAGCTTTATTGATGAATATATTAATATATTCACATCACAAAGAAACTTTGATGATGGACCAAGTCAGCCAAGCATATATGCAGGCAATCAAATAGAAAAAATGCTAGGTAAATGCACTTTTGAAAAGGAAGAAAACAGGTCAGCAAAAGCTGCATATACATTTGAGTATTTCAAATTATTGCAAGATATAAATCATATAAAAATAGAAGAATATCATTTAAAAGAAAATGGAACAAGGGAAGTTATTAAGAGAACTTTAACCGAAGAAGAAAGGAATATAATTATTAATCTAGCAAAAACAAAAGTAACACTCACTTATGATTCCTTACGAACAGCACTAAAATTAACAACAAATGAAAGATTTAATATGATTAATTATAAAAGAACGGATATATTTAATGATGAAGAAAACAAGAAAGTTGAAAAAGATAGAAGAATTAAAGAATTTGAAAGCTACCATAAAATAAGGGTAGCCATGGATAGAATTGAAAAGAACTACATAAACAAATTAAATTCAGATGATTTAGATACAATAGGTACGGTTTTAACACTTTATAAGAATGACAATAAGAGAATAGAAAAACTAAAAGAAATTAATTTGCCAGAAGATATAGTAAATGAACTATTAAAACTATCGTTTTCAAAAGTTGGTAACTTATCAATAAAAGCAATGAAAAAAATAATACCATATTTAGAGCAAGGCTATACTTATGATAAGGCTGTAAACGAAGTATATGAAGACTTTAGAGGTATAATTAATACTAAAAAGAAGAAGAAGATAGCATTAAGAGATTTAGAACAAGAGTTGTCAAATCCTGTTGTAAAAAGAGCAGTGTCACAGGCTATAAAGGTATTAAATGCTATTACAACAACTTATGGGAAACCGGATATTATAAATATTGAACTAGCAAGACAATTATCTAAAAAATTTGCTGATAGACAAAATATAAAGAAAAAACAAGAACAAAACATGCAAAATAATGATAAAGCAAGGGAAGAAATATTAAAACTTGGTAAGAATAATCCAACAGGACAAGATATAGTAAAATATAAGTTATGGCAGGAGCAAGATGGAATATGTGTTTATTCAGGAAAACATATTTCCATAGAAGATTTATTTACAGAAGCGGTAGATGTTGACCACATAATACCATATAGTATGTGTTTTGATGATGCATATAAAAATAAAGTTTTGGTATTAGCATCTGAAAACAGGCAAAAAGGAAATAGAATACCATACCAATATTTAAAAGAAAAGGGAAGAAATTTAGAAGAATACGAGGTTAGGGTAAATAATATTATTAAAAATTATTATAAAAAGAAAAGATTATTAAGACAAAACTTTACAAGAGAAGATGCAACAGAATGGAAGGATAGAAACATTCAAGATACACAATATATAAGTAGATTAATGTATAATTTAATTAAAAATCATGTACAGTTTTCTGACAATGAAAATTTTGATAGAAAAGTATTTACAGTAAATGGTCAAATAACAAGCCATGTAAGAAAAAGACTAGGAATAAACAAAATAAGGGAAAATGGTGATGAACATCATGCAGTAGATGCAGCAGTAATTGCAATAATTTCACAAGGCATGATTCAAAAAATTACAAAATATTATCAATATATTGATGGAAGATATGAAAAAAATTCAGGTGAATATATTGATTTGGAAACGGGAGAGATATTGACAAAAGAACAATATGAAAAAGAAAATGGTATTAATTTTCCAGAACCTTGGCCAAAATTTAGAACAGAGTTAGATATAAGGACAACTTGCCAAACAAAAGAAAGAATGGAAGAGTGTTTAGTCGCAGAGAAAATATATTATGAAAATTATGATGATGTAAAACCAGTTTTTATATCAAGAATGCCAAGAAGAAAAGTAACAGGACAAGCTCATCTTGACACAATCAGAGGAATCAGAAAAAACGAGGAAGGAATAAAAACATTAACAAAGACTGAATTAACAAAGCTAAAATTAGATAAAAATGGAGAAATTGAAAAATATCCAGACAGTCAAAAACAAGATGATAAATTGTTATATAAGGCTTTAGTGGATCAACTTAGGAAGTTTGGAGGAAATGGAGAAGAAGCTTTCAAAAGACCATTTTACAAACCAAAATCAGATGGAACACCTGGTCCGCTTGTTAAGAAAGTAAAATTAGAGGATAAAACAACACTTGCGGTCGAGTTAAACAATGGAAAAGCTATAGCAGCAAATGGAGATATGATTAGAATTGATGTATTTAAAGTTGATGGAGAAGGTTATTACTTTGTACCAATTTATGTAAGTGATACAATAAAAAGTAAACTGCCTAATAAGGCATGTGTAGCAGCTAAGCAATATTCAGAATGGAAAGATATGAAAGATGAAAACTTTATTTTTTCTCTATATCCAAGAGACTTAATATACATTAAAAGTAAAAATAAAATAAAACTAACATCTATCAATAAAGAAAATAAAGAAACTAAAGAAATAAGCGAAATGTTTGCATATTATATAAAATCTGGAATTTCAACGGCTGCAATATCAATAATAAATCATAATGGCGAATATGAACAAAATAGCTTAGGAATAAAAACATTAAAGGAATTTAAAAAATTCGAAGTAGATGTTTTAGGAAACTACCATGAAGTAAAGTTACCAGAGAAGAGACAAAGTTTTAAAAATTTGAAAAAGAAAGGGGGAAGCTTAAAATAATTTTTTTTAAGCATTACAATGGCTTTTAGAAATGTTTATATTCAAAACGATGTAAAACTAAAGATAAAGAATGAACAATTAGTTATAATGAAAGAATCTAATGAGTACACAATTCCTTTAGAAGATATTAACAGTATATGTATAGAATCACAAAGAACATCTGTAACAACATATATGTTAAAAAAGTGTATAGAACATGATATAGTTTTATATGTATGCGATGAAAAACATTTGCCAACAGGAATATTAATTGGTACTAATAATTATTCAAGACAGCTGAAAAATATTAAAATGCAATTCGAAATGAGTAAACCATTAAATAAAAGAATCTGGCAAGATATTGTAAAGAGAAAAATTGAGAATCAAGCAAAATGCTTGCATGAATTAGGAAAGGAACATGAGAGTAAAGTTTTGATGGATATGATATTAGGCGTTAATTCAGGAGATACAAATAATGTAGAGGCACGAGCAGCGGCATATTATTTTCGATTTTTATTTGATGAACCGTTAAATAGAAAAATTGATTGTATAGAAAATGCAGCATTAAACTATGGATATGCAATAATCAGGGGAATAATAGCAAGAACATTAATAATGTATGGATTTGAACCAGCACTAGGAATATTTCATCATAATCAATTAAATAATTTTAATCTAGCAGATGATATTATAGAATGTTTCAGACCATTAGTAGATTTATATGTTGCAAATAATATTGATTTAACAAAAGATTTTTTAGAAACACAAGACAAACAAATATTATATAATATTGTTAATTGTTTGGTTTTAATAGATGGTAAAAAATTTAATATACAAGGGGCTGTTGAATATATGATTAAAAGCCTATCAACCAGTATGAATAAAAATGAAAACCTTATTGTTCTACCAGAACTAATAGGAATACAAGAATATTGTTATGCATAAATATATGAGGATAATAGTATTTTTTGATTTACCAGTTAAAACCAAACAAGAAAGAAGAAAGGCAACTCAATTTAGAAACTTTTTAATAAAAGATGGATTCTATATGATACAGTTTTCGGTATATGCAAGAGTATGTAATGGAAATGATATGGTAGAAATTCATAAACAAAGGTTAAGAATGAATGTACCAGATGAAGGGTCAATAAGGACACTAGTCATTACAGAAAAACAATATGATAATGTTGAAATATTACTAGGAAAGAAATCATTTTATGAAAAACCGGTACAATACGAAAATTTATGCTTATTTTAAAACAAAAAAATAAAAAGAAAAGCTAGCAAACCCACTTGTTTACTAGCTTTTCTTGGAATCAATTATATCATATCAAAATATAATATGGAACTATAACTATTAGATACTTATAAATATGATAGTTACGATTATATCATATCAAAATATAATATGGAACTATAACATGTGGATAGTTCTCGCCTTCGTTGGAAAGATTATATCATATCAAAATATAATATGGAACTATAACTTAACTAAATAAAAACCAAGACCGAAAAGAATTATATCATATCAAAATATAATATGGAACTATAACTTTTAATGAAGTTTCAGCCGTTTCTGTAAGATTATATCATATCAAAATATAATATGGAACTATAACTCTAGGAATTACATTATGGCACAATACCTCATTATATCATATCAAAATATAATATGGAACTATAACCAATATGAATTTTATTAGTAATAAAATAGCATTATATCATATCAAAATATAATATGGAACTATAACATCTAAAATTTTATTATTCATTTCTTGATTATTATATCATATCAAAATATAATATGGAACTATAACGCGACGTCTCTTTCTGAACAGACATACGTGATTATATCATATCAAAATATAATATGGAACTATAACGTAATTCTGGGTCTCTAAACATTTTTTGAAATTATATCATATCAAAATATAATATGGAACTATAACAGAAACTGCAGTACCTATACTAGAAATTACATTATATCATATCAAAATATAATATGGAACTATAACCTAAAGCTGGTACTGCTACACTTGTTATTGATTATATCATATCAAAATATAATATGGAACTATAACTAGCTTCTTCTATTTTGTTTAGAAGTTCAGATTATATCATATCAAAATATAATATGGAACTATAACTTTTTCAAATAACGAAACTGAAATTAAAAAATTATATCATATCAAAATATAATATGGAACTATAACTATTGGCTCTAAGGAAGTTATGGAAATAAGATTATATCATATCAAAATATAATATGGAACTTGTCAATGATTTTTGAAAATGTCCCAAAAATTTTTAAACATAAGCCCTAAAAATT